>OGFY01000507.1_pt1 | contig 37422 bp, 22 predicted proteins | sample 1570951 | NCBI WGS metagenome assembly OGFY01 (sample SAMEA2581942, study PRJEB24529) | metagenome | biome: Human gut stool | place: China | collected 2011
GCTACTGAAGCCTCCACATAAAGTTTATTGAGATATGCCATTGTTCTTGCCATGATTCCCTGCTCATTTACTGCATCTTCTGTAATGAGGAATCTCTTGTTTGTATAAAGGCATTTATCCTTTGGATAAGTTACCTTGTCAAACTCCTGTAATCTGTCTCTCTTATATAAGAAGCCATGATCTGCAGTTATGAAAAACTTTGGTGCCGATACATAACCCGTCAGTTTCTTAACCAACTTATGTATCTCTTCTATCGCCTCTGCACAAGCATTGAATACCTCATTCTCACTTGCAGGCTTGTCTCCTCTTGCATCCACCTGATTGTGATAGATGTACACGATATTCTTGCCCTGAATCAACTCCCTGATTCGAGCCTGATTAGCATTTGCAACTTCATCAAATGACAAAGCCACATTATTTTCATTATAAGATTTCAGTATCTTGTCTCTCTGCTCCATACTTGCACATGCCTGTCCATCAACAGTCACATTCAAGCTGCCATCCACCAGCATCTCTTTATGTGGAAGCAGACTCGCCATTCCTACTGATGTAACAGAAGGCAGGCAACTCAGCATACACTCCATCTTCGGTGTACACTTCTCATCCAATTCCAATCTACCGAAAAGTTCCTTTGCACACTCATATCGAAAAGCATCGGAAATAATAACAATGACTCTCTGCTTTCCATCGTAGCCTCTAAGATAATGCTTATAGAAATCTTCCTGCTTCGGCAGGTCTGTAGCATTCATTACATCATTTGTGAAATTTTCATTCCACTTCGGTGTTATCTTCTGCAAATATGTATTCGCATAAATATTCTCTACTCTCTGTCTTACATCAGAAAATTTGCTGTTATCTTCAATCTGATCATATGCATAATAAAACCATCTATAATATGAATCTATCAAGTATGACTCTTTCTGATAATTTTCAACTAATGTCTTAATATCACTTGAAAACTCCATAAGTGATACAGACTTCATCATCAAATATGCATACTTGATAGTCGTATATTCATTCTTGTATCTTTCGCTATAATGATATGCCTTAGACATTCTCTGGTCAGCTACCTGAGCAATGTTAAGTCCATCAATCTGCGCATCAAGGATTTCATCATTTAATTGTTCCAGTGCCCAGTCAATAATAATGTCATCTAACCCGGCAAAAGCATCACATGCAAAAATGTCAGACATCTGGAGAGAACTATCTTTTTTCTTCTCCACATCTTTCTTTAATCCATCCTGTATTCTTGTCACAAAACGCAATGACTTATCTATTCTTTCCACCAGTTTGTCATAGGCATCCTGATAATTCACATTGTCCATGATATTACGGATAAAGACCACAACATCATTGCGTTTCTTAAGAATATAAGTCCTCATTGCTTCCGGAACTGTTGCCTTTAATGTAGATGACGCATATGTTAATATCATACAAGCAGACAAATCATCCATGTTTGGCTTTTCAGATTGATATCCAAAGAATTTTTCGCATAGTTCCCAGAACTTTTCAGTCAATCCATTATCATCCAATGCTTTAAAATACTTTTCATTGTCACCGAGCATTATCTGCTTAACTACTTCCTCAAAATTTGGAGTCTTTACATCCGTGAGTACAGCAATCAAACCAATATCAATCGTCTGAGCATTGTAATGGTCAATTCCAAGTTCCTTGAACTTCTCAATACGATGCTTATTCTTCCAAAAATTACCATACTGCGATAAATGCTCCTTAAAGCGATTATCAATGCCAATCTCCTGAGACATCTGCGACACTCTGTCTGTATAATAAGGTGTTGAGTAATAATACGTATCTGCGAGCGGATTCTCTGCATCACTTGGCTTTGCAAAGGCTGCATATACAAGATATTTACTCTCTTTATCCTCTTCATTTAATAAATACTTTGAATAGAGCCAGTTTGTACCATCAAGAATGTGCAGCTTTACATCACCAAGCTGCAGTTCCGATACCTCATCCTCGTATTCACCTTTATCATCAAACCAGAATATGATTCTTGTCTCTGACTTGGCAAATTCTGTATTTAATTGATCCTGTATGTTCTGTAAATCCATATTTCACCTTCTAATCTATTTGTTCAGATGCTCTGCACAAATTACATTTATTCAATCAACACGATAAATAGTATCCAGTAAGTGGTTGATAATGGATACCTATCAGATACTAATGGATACTTATTGAACACTTTGTATCCAGTAAATGGCTATCAGCATCCATTAAATAATCGATATTTTCATGAACTCACGCTCCTATATTTTAGCAAATAAGTCCACTTTTAATGCTTTCTTACCTTCCTGTGCCACTTCTACACCTTGGAATTTCGCATAATTCACCTTTACACCATCATCCAAGTCAATCTCTATTCTCTGATTAGCCACATGGGCAATTGCTTCATCATATATCTTCATCTCTGCAAGCTGTTTTGTGTACTTTGTTACCGCCTTTGTTGCTTTTGATTTCTCAGATGCTGATGTTGCATTGTCAATCGTATACTGGGCACTCTGCATTGCAGTCTCCACATACTTTTGTGCCCTATGGAGATAATCAGTTCTTACTCTACCGACTGTGTCCGTATCATAGCGATGCATGTAAATAAGTGCCTTAAAGCCATTCTGCTTTCCACTATCGAACAGCCAGTAAATAGGACGCTTACCGGAACCTGTAACAGAATAAGTATTGCAATGATCCTTGAAGAAATCATTTAAGAAATAATTTCTGATTACTTCTCTGCTTGTATTTCCTTTGTTGCCAAGCGCTTTTGCAATAAAATCAAGGTTTGTCTCCAATGCTTTCTCACCATATACAATTTTCACCCATTCACAGAATCTTGAAACAATATCATCCGAAAAATATTCTTCATCACAAATTGGAATGATATTATCTTTATCTAGATTATAAGTACATTTTTTCACACCATCATCTGTCTTATAATAAAATTCACCTATTGGAACGGATGCCCCAGGTGCTCCTGCAAATCCAGTTCCACAAACTGGTGCTGATGCTTCAAAAAAGTGTGATTCAAATGGCTGTCCTGCCAGAACAAGACCTTCTTCATCCAAAGAATATCGTCCAAACATACAACCAACAGCATACGAAATTAAGCTCTTAATATCACGCTGTAAATCCGCCTTACGAACTGTGACATCTTTATCTTCTACCTCTGGTGTCAGTTCATCCTGCAAGCCATAAATATTAATAAAAATACTATTCAATTCTTCCTCATTTGCTTTGAGCTGATTAAAACGCTCATTGCATTCATTTTCCCAACAAGTGTAACATTCTGCTAAATCAATGTCTGTGATATCATCAAACAATACTCTATTTTTTGAAATAACTGATATTAATGGATGGCATTTAAAATCCCATGATGTTTCGAACGCATTCCAATCGTTTCGTGATATAGAAATACATTCTTCACTTAATTTACTCACTTTAAGATTTCTGCATTCATTTGAAAATGGAACACTTTGAATATATCCCGGTGGAAAATTAATTGTAGGATTCATTACTTTTAAATAATAATTTGCCACATGCGAATTAAGTAATGCTAAAATAATCACAATATCATCTTCTTGATATACATGTAAAAAAGGTCCAGCTGTATCATATATATAACCATCATCAGATAATCTACATACAAAATCTCCTGATGAAATAGTTGTCCATGTAATTGCTTTTTTAAAACCATAGTCTCCATTATAATTATGGGATCTGACTCTTGTTCCCATATAATTATCGTTTTTCATTTCATATCCGTCATTTTCCCAATTAACAATATATGCCAAATTCCCATACCATCGTCGAAATTCACCTCCCTTTTGGGCTGGAAACCATTTGCAAGCAGAGCTAATAGACTCTTCATTCGAATGAATATTAAATCCTATTTTTGCGTATGAAACTTCTTGCCAAAGTCGTAAGAAACGTTCTGCATCACCCGTAATAAGCCCAATTCTTCCATCTCCATAATCGCCCACTTTTTTCATTTTTTCAAAATTGTTGATTGCTTTCTCCGATAGCCAATAAGCAATTGGTTGTCCTGGAACAACCATAAAATAACTCTGTGGTGCAACAAATTCATTCTTTCTGTTAATGAATGCCTTTTCTTTATCTAATTGTGAATTTTGAACTACTAATCTTCTATATTTTGCCTTATACTTGGATTGAAATCTATTACATAATACAAAACTTGTAGTTTGGACCACTTCACCCGCAATTTCTTCAAAAGCTCTTGCACCTAAATGCGCCATATTGATAATTGTTTTTTGTTGTAACTTCATACGTAACTTTTCATAACTTGATAAAAACATCCATGAATGCTGTGTTATCATTGCCTGATATCCGTTCTTCTTTAGCATCTCTCCACAACGCTCAATGAACACTGCAAATAAATCTGCCTTACTATCCGGATAGTTCTTCTTCACAAAATTATTAACCTTTGCACTAAGGTTACTTGTTCCGGCATATGGTGGATTAGTTGCAACAACCTCATACTTCTGTGACATAACTTTGCCAATTTTAATCAATTGTTTCAACTGCTCTGCAGTCTCATCCAATCCATATGTATCAAAAGAAATCTGGCTTTCTGTATCTGTATTCTCTACAAATTTCTCTAACAGCTTCCAATCATAGTCTTCCACATTAAGCAAAGAACCATATTCTTTTGCATCAATCAATGTATTAATAAGTCTATCCATCTGCAATAATGCTGTCTTTTTCTCTTCTTCTGCTAGTCCTGCTCCAAAGTATTTTAGTTGTTCACGATTAATGCCATTACTCTCCTGCACAGCATAGACATTCGGTTCTATACCTCTTGTCAGTATTCTTCTATCATACTGTCTTGCTTTCATCAACACTGCAAAATAACTCAACTGTGCAGCTCTGTCATCTATATCAAGTCCATATATATTGTTTTGTATAATGCTCTGTGCAGCATCTCTCTGTGACCATCCTGCATTTTCATATATTTGCATAAATACATCAAATGCATACACCAGAATATGTCCTGAACCCATACACGGATCAATAAGTTTTATATCTTCTGGTTTTAATGTCGCATACTCTGACTTTATCTTATCAAGTTCATGCTGCACAGATTCTTCCTGTTCTACCTCATCCAGATAGTATTTCCATTTGCTCTTCAGTTCATCATCCGGATGACCTTCTACCCACATTCTGCCAAGACTGTTTTCTACCATATATCGCACAATCCAGTCAGGCGTAAAAAGCTGGGTAACTGCTGGCACTTCCTCTTTTGTGATTTTACCTTTCTTTGCAAATGCTTTATTTTTAGGCTCTGTATTGTAATACTGATATAACCAGCCAATAATTTCTACCTGTCCTGCTGCCTTGCCATCCTCATCAACAGTTGTGATGTTAAAATCTTTTTCATCGATACCATCTACCAGCATACGAATTACATCATCTTCATTCGTAAATGAGATGTTAAGAAGCATTTCGGTATAGTCTTCTGTCTCTTCAAAAAGTCCCGGTAGCACTTCATGAAGCAGATTACACTGCTTGATAAAGAGCATTCTGAATAAATCATCAAGCCTGCTATTCATCTTGGCATCAATGATTTCTTCTCTCTCTTTATCTGTGAAATCCCAGTCAATTTCTGGAGCCATAGTTACCACATCTGGCTCATTCTTTCCCTCTTTTTCAGAAGAAAGCACACGAACTCTTACAGGATACATATAGTCGTTTACTTCCATAAAACGGATAGCACAGATTCTGTTAAACCATGTATATGCCACTTCTTCCACTACCGCTTCAAAGCCTCTTGCATGAATCTGGTCTACCAGTTTTCTTCTCTGCTCACACTGTTTTTTGTTAAGTGTTACCTCTGTTCCTGCCGCTGTCTTGTATACCTCAAAATCTGCACCTTTTGTAATTGCTTCACTGCAATTATCCGGTGTAATTCCAAGCATACCAGCTTTATCCGTAACGGATGCTATCAGCTTATTTCTTGCATCTATTGCAAATTTCTTAATTGCATTTTTGTTCATGTGCTATATCCTCCAATCAAGCTTATCAGCTCAATGTAATTATTGTGTCTTCTTCCAGTTCATTCATCAATTTCTGCTTCATCTCGGAAAGGAACTTATCAATATCCTGCTCGGTCTCAATCGAATATGTTCTAGCCCCTGCCACATTGCTGATAGAGACATTCTTACGTCTCTTTGTCTTTACTTTAGTCGGTACCGGAGTAGGTTCAATCGGTTCTTTACCAGGTACTATCGGTGCAACAGGTGGTTCCGGTGCAGGCTGATGTGCCCTCTCATATTCATCTATCTCATCCAGACACTTGATTTTTAAAGTGTCACTTTCCAGCTTGATATTCTTAATTGCAGCGATATCACTAGATGTTCTGAGTTTCTCCCAGATTTCATCAAATCTCTGATTGATACGAGGACGGAGTACTTCCGCAAATGGCTTAGTATCCAATACTTCTTTCACTTTAAGGAAGTCGTCATGTACTAATGGATCCATGATAGCTGCTTCCTTTTCAAGCAGTCCCATATGAAGTTCTTCAAATTTCTTATTTAATTCCGGTAATCTCTGAATCTTACCGAAAGGCTTGCTGTCCTTCACGATAGTCTCTATCTCTTCGACTACTTTTAACAGCTCCTGGTCACTTACATAAGTCTTACTGTTGCCAAAATATGCAAGATTCTTCACTGCCTCTTCAAAAATTTTTCTCTGGTCTCCCTTAAAGAAATCAAATACAGGTGCAGTATCTTCTGCATCATCAAGCAGGTCATCTCTCTTCATATCTACTGTCTTGAAGAACTCTGTAGGCTCATTAATATCAAGGATTTCTGCAAGTCTCTTTCTTGCCTCTTCCATCAGTCGCTTACAAGGATATTTCGGATTGATTCTGTATTCTACAAGGATGTCATCGTATACTTCAACTTTATCCTTCGCTCTGTTCTTGAAGTTGCTCATGATTTTGTCATCATCATCACTGGATACAGTAAATCCAAAGTAATCCTTCATAATTTCTTTTGCAGAACGAATCTGTCCGTCCGTTGCTCTTTCTCTGATGTCTATCAAGAGTTTCTCTACATATTCACGCTTTGTAATATATCTGACCAGTTCATCCTGATTCGTTGAAAGTAATGACAGGCTCTGACTGTTAAGAGTAAGGGACACTCTTCCCAGCTTGAACAACATTGCAACAAGCCACTGCACATCCTTTGGATCAAATCCATAAGGTGCTGCACCAAACTTATCCTGTAATGACTTAAGGGATGTCTTCATATGTCTGGCATTATTTAATCCGATTACCTGTACCACTTCCTCTAAAGCAAGCTTATTCGGTGTTGTATCACTTGTGCCAAGGAAACTCATCTGACCATCGTTATGTTTAAAAATGGCACTAATATCTGAAAGCTCAGGTGCTGTCTCCATATAGGTGAGCTTATTGTATTTCATTGCTACGAGCTTACCGAGTGCTTCATTGATTCTTGTTGCCGGCTCCTTAGCTGAAATGGTAGCCTTATCGCCATTTACATAGATGTCGGCATTCTTTAATGCATCCTCAATAAAGATTCGGATTCTGTCCTTCTTCTCAATACGCTCATCCTCTTTTGCCCTACGGATGCTGTCAAAGCTGCCTCTGGCTCCGGACGCATTTTTGTTAAGGAATTTATATATCTTGATGGATTCTGTAATCTCATCAAGAAATGTACTGTCATTTGGCAGCTTCACAATCACACTGCTTTCCTGGGCAGAAAGCAGACGAAGTGCAGAGTCTGCATAATCTCCGCCATAAGGTGTAATAACTGTCACTCCGATATCGTTAGACTGATTGCCCTTGAAGAATCGGTCATCCACCTTCTGGTTGAATGGGAATAAGTAACGACTGCTATAACGGTATTTCTTCTCCGTATAGATTTCCTCGAAGATAACTGTAGACGCTTCTCCGATGATTTCTCCCATCTCTACTGACTCATTATTGATAGCATTATTGATTTCCTGCTCCTCATTTGTCAGGAAAATGTATATTTCACCATTCTTCTGTACAAGTGTCTCTTTAATCAGTTTCTTTAATGACTCCTCTATCTTAGAACGGACTTCAATTCTGTCATCATCAATATTTGAAATCATAAGTGTAGTAAGATTATCTACATTTGCCTTAATTTCCTTGACATATTTAATCATAAAGAGAACTTTCAAAAGCTCTACATCGAACTCATCAAGCTTACTATTATTCTCTGCATCTGAGATTACCTGACTGTGCTGGTGGTCAATAAACTTATGCAACGGATCATAGAAGAAGCTAAACGGAATCAATACCCCATCCTCTTTATCCATTACTCTGATTGCCGACTCCTGAAACAGTGCAAGCATAGAACGTGACTGATCCGACAAATGCTTTCCACTTGCGCCATGTGTTCTGACCGCAGTAAGTACCTGTCCTAAAAGATTGAACTGATATGGTATAAACGGATAGCAGTCTGCAAAATCTGCCTTATCTGCATACAGCTTCTTGTCTGCTGTATCCGCTGTAAATGTAATAAGATTCTTGATAATTGATTCTTTCTGCTCATAGAGCAGTCTGAGTGTCTGTGTTGCTGTCTCATTCTTTGCAAGCACACGCTTACGGATTACTTCGTCAACATTGGATGCTGAAAGAGAAAGTCTCGTATCAAAACGTCCTTGAATCTTAGAGAAGTCATTTCCCTTTGTCTTTGTAATAGAATCAATATCCTCCTGACTTGTTACGATAACCCATGCCTTACCTTTGCAGGCTGTTCCAAGGTCTTCTACAATTGTCTGGAGGTTGAGCATAAGCTGTGTGTCATCTGCAATATATTGACCGATTTCATCCACTAAGAAGATAACATGATGATTCGGTCCTTTCTTTGCACAATATTCCTGCACAAGTGATACGAACTTCTCGATACTGAGGTCATAGCTGCCCTTTGCATTCTTGCACCAGTTGCGGGCTGCTTCCTCACTCATGAAATCCATCTCGACTAATGTCTTTACTACTTTATCCTGAATAACTGCAAATGCCTGTCTCTTTTTATCCCAAGGTGCTCCTGCATTCGCCTCGAACTTCTCTTTGAACTCTTCAAATCTGCCCTCGTTATCCAACTGGCGTTCAAATTCTGCAAGATAAGGTATTGAACCACAATAACCCTGCATCTCATTGAACACTTTCATAAATACTTCAACGATAGCCTCCTTACCGGAGCCTACCTTTGCAGAACCCTTTGAATCAATATTAAAAAGCATGACGTCTGACTCAATTGTTCCAGCCTTTGTCATCTCTGCAATAAGCATCGGATCTTCTATCTTCTTACCATCTGTAAAATACTCAATGGCTCTTTTACCTTCTACTGTGCTGTTTTTTAATAAATAAGACAGTATTTTTAGGAAGTGAGATTTACCACTTCCAAAGAATCCGGAAATCCAGACACCCATCTTATCTGTATATCCATCTACACCCTTTTCATAATTGTTGAAGAAATCTCTGAAATGCTTCAGAAGTTCCTTTGTCACTACATATTCATCTAATTCCTGATATACATTTTCTTCATCCGACTGACCTACTTTAATAACACCCTTGATGTCACGATCAATCTGCTTTTCAAACATATTTTTAATCTGCATTGTATTTCCTCCTCTACACCAGACGGAATGCCCTGTAATAGTTGTGTGAATCCATCGTTCCAAATAATTTCAAATCCTGTCCGCTATACTCTCCCGGATAGAAAAGCACTACCGGCACACTGTCAAGCACCTGATGCAGGTTATTTAAGATGTTGTGGCTTGCGATTATCGGATGGCACTTGCCTACTCCGGTAAGAAATACCACACTGTCCGTCAAATCTTCCTGCAATATTCTTGATATGATGAGATTCAGTTCATTTGTTTCATCCAGTCCCAAAGTCTCTACAAGGCTGTCTGCCATCTCAAAAAATCCATTCTCTTTTTCCAAATCAAAGAATGCTTCCAGATAACCTTCCTCCTGCAATATCTCAATCATAAGATGAAACAGGTCAAACTCAACTATTCTGAAATCTTTGTTTCCGTTGTTTATTCTATCCTTAAGGTATGCTATATGATTTCTCACATACAGCTCCTCTCTTGGATCATAATCGAATATATAATATCCGACTTCATTTCCAAGTCCTTTATTCTCTCTAAACGACTTCTCTGATATTTTGTCTTCTATCTGATTCAGTCTATCATCCAAACTTAACTTTGCCATGCTCAGACTCCTTTCACAGCTTTCAAGTATTCTCCCAGTCCATTTGCAGTCAGCAATTCCTCTGTACGATAGTCAATGTGAATTGGCTTGATTGTTCTTGGTTTTGCACTACTTTCAAGTAATCCCGCCTCAAACATCATTCTAGTAAAGCACTGTTTCAGTTTCCGTACTGCTGTATCCGTCCATCCAGCCACCACATCACTCTGCAACGCTTTATCCGAAAAGAATACATTCAAATCCCTGTCTGTGATTTCCTTTTCTCCCAGTCTGAGCTTTTCATCATACACTTCATGAAGAAATTCAAAAAATAGTCGGCTATCCATAAGGATTGCAATTAAGTTTAAAATCTTTGCTGTCTCCACATCACAAGTGGTAAAAGCCCGAAGCACTGCTTCCGGTAAAGCAGATACTCTACGATAAGTACCATTCAATACCTCACATGCATGATATTCTGCTTTTACTTGATAGATATTCTCTTCCCAGGCTATCTTTCGAATATCCGCCTTACTATATCCATCCAATATGTATCCAGCGGTCTTTCTGGACTCCTGTAGCCAAAACAATTTTGATGTAAGTCCTGCACTATATACTAACTCTGCCATTTTGCACTCTCCAACAAGGTTTATTCTTCATCTTTCACAAACTCACAGATATCGCTAATATCGCAATCCAGATATGTAGCAATCTTGAGTAATACACTCATAGACACTTCTCCATCCTTACGCATCTTTGTAAGGGTATTCGGAGCAATATCTACAGCCTTTCTCAAATCGGCTTTACTCATCTTTTTGTCTACCAATAACTTCCATAATTTATTGTAACTTACTCTCATTCTCACACCTCGTGGCTTCTTCTATAGACATGTTATATTTGTCACAATTGAGTAAAAACTCGCTTTTTAAATTATAGTACAAAACGCTTATTCTTGCAATCAATATAATCGCATTTTCTTGCGAGCTTTAATTATTTTCATTTAAAAGTCATTAGTTTTTGTGAGAAAGAAATTCATAACCTTGCTTTTGAGTATTTCTGTCAATATTTTTGCATTAAGCTAGGCATTGCATAATGCCAAAACGTATAGTTAAAAGGCAGAGTGCCTATCTTGCGCCCTGCCCATTCTTTAATCGTCCAGATACAGTTCCATTGCCTTATATGCATTTAACGTATTTGTATCAGCATCATTGAAAGTACTTGAATATGTCTGCAAACTGCCCGAAGGATCTGTTGCACAGTTGGTAAGTGATATATATGCATCATATAGATCTGATACGGCATCGTATGCATCCTTGTATTCATCTGGTGGATTTTTCAATTTCTTCATCAATGCATTGACTGTATCCTGATTATCTTCAATACTGCTTATCTTGCTGCTGAAACTCGTATCTGCATACAGATTACCTAACGCATCGTTAAAATCAGATACGAAATATCCTTTGGGACGCGTATACTTATCTGTATTATCATCCCTTTTCTCGTAGATAGCGTTATACCACACCTGCTTAATCAGATTTGCACTTGACTCTGCATCACTTGCACCTGTCAACATTGTGACAGTAGCTAATTTCAGATTATCAGAATACTCTTCCACCCGTTGTGCATATTCCTCTGCTGCCTTTTTCTTCTGATATTGTGTCACCCCAAATACTGTTGCTCCTCCGACCACCAATAATGCAACCACAATCCCAATAATAACCTTTATCTTCTTAGTCACCTTTACCCCTGTTACCTCTACCTTTTGTGGCTTTTCATCTGTCTCCTGCCCTAGTGTATCATCAACCGGGCAGCCACAATTCGGACACTCTGTCATCCCCTCTTCAAGTTCAGCACCGCATTCTGTACAATGCTTCTTCTCTTCTGGTATCAATATTGCACCGCAATGCACACACTTCTTTGCTTTTTCTGATACCTGTTCTCCACAATGTGGACATACAATCATTGCCATAAAATTGTTCTCCATTCTTACACACCTGCAACCTGCAGGTGGTACTGCTTAATAATTCTTTTTGCCACCATTGCATTTAGATCTTTATTAACTGCAACCGTATAAATACCGTTTGAATACATAAAATGTGAGCCTTTGCATCTTTGATATTCATATCCGTTATTACGAAGTATCTTTTTCATTTCTCTTGCATCTACCATAAATATTACCTACCTTTTTCCTGCCTTCTCATGATATTCTGCAATATCGTCTGCCCAGGCATCATCAAGTTCTATACTACATGTTCTGCTTTTTGTAACGCCTCTCACTGCTCTGCCAACAGCTTCGTAATTGAGTGCAACTCCATCATGATCATTCTCATATGTTACTGACCTGTTTCTTTCAATACCAATTTTTTCAGCTTCTTTGCCTGCATCAATATTTGCTCCAAGAAATAAGAACTCCCAGCCACATTCTTTCTTTGCTTCAATCATTCGCTTAATGTCATTGTAATTAAACTCTGTACTGGAATTTTCTAATCCATCTGTAGTGATTACAAACAATACTTTTCCGGCACGGTGTTCCTCCGGCAAATGTTTCTGCACATTGTCAATTTTGTTAATTGCCTGTCCTACTGCATCAAGCAATGCTGTACATCCCCGGACATAATACTCTTTATCCGTCAACGGCTGAACTGCATCAATCGGGAAACGATCATGAATGATTTCCACTTCATCATCAAAGAGAATTGTGGTCACATTAACTTTTTCTCCTTCTTTTTTCTGTCTCTCTATCATCCCGTTAAATCCACCGATTGTGTCGCTCTCCAGTCCACCCATTGAACCACTTCTGTCCAAAATAAAAACCAGCTCTGTTAATTCCGCATTCATGTGATTTACCTCCTTCGGTTTATTGTAATCACATTATATCTACGAAACTAACAGAGCTGGTCGCATGATAGGCGACAATTTCATATCTCCAAGCCTCTATTTTCTTTTTTCATAACCAGGGCAGTTTGCAGAACTGCACCATTTATCATATTTGGTACATATTCCTCTCCCCGAAAAATGCACGCAGTTCTTTCCAAGTCTTCCTGTTTTCTTAACTTTGTAAAAACCGCCTCCACTATTTTTTACATGAAGTACGCTTTTTCCTCCGTCGTACATCCGCTTCTTCTTTTTCTGCATATACTTCACCTACTCAAAAATTGGCTGTCCATAAGCATCTAATATCTCATTAATTTCAAACATATCGTATATCTTATTCTGTAAGAAATAAGCCACGATAATATCCGTTTTTGAACTTCTTGAAAACGCAAAACCTGCTGAATTTAGAAGATCCTTCGCTTCGTCAATAGATAGTTCTAATGCTATTGCAAACGCAAGCACAGTCTTCTTATTTGGCGTATAATTCACATCTTTTCTGATTTTTGAGAAATGTCTCCGATCCACATAAGCTTTATTATATGCTTCAGAATCCGTCATCCCTCTCTCATCAATTAAACGCAATAGTCTTTGGGAAAATGTCTCATCCATCTGCCCCATAAGGCTTTCTATATTACGGTTTGTTGCCAATGTCGAAGACATAGAGTCAGTTGCTTTCGTTTTCTGCATACTTTCAACATCAAACGATTCTACGGCACTTTCATCTATCTCAATATCTGCATCTTCTTCGGCATCACATTTTTTTGTTGCTTTTTTCTTTCTAAATTCCGAGATTCTATCAAATATAGACTTCATTTCTTTATCTAGTTTAATATCATCCGGCTTATCTATGTAATATTTATCTATGTATTTTCCAACTGATTCATATAATTTTTGGTCTCTCATTTCCGACTCCTTTATCTATGCCATATTTTCTGCATCTTGCTCTCTTATCCTGTCTAATATTATATCAATACGGCTCCTTTTATCACCAAGTCTCTTCAACATTCCCTCGTCATGATACTTAATATAGCTTACCACATCATAGAACCTACTGGAAGGCAGTTTCTGTTTGTGATAACCTTCAAAGCACTTTTTATGTATTTTTAAAGCCTCATCCCTTCTTTGTCTGTAGTTTTCATGACGGAGTTTTGTCACCCTGTCATTCTGAATATGTACAATCCAACCGCTGAATGGTGTGCGGATAAACACCATATCTGAGGCAATATTATAATCTAATCGGAATTTGTTGCAAATCATACTCATATTTTCATCTGTAAGCGGCAATTCTCTAAGATATTCTGCACGGTTATTCTGCTTTACACCAGAGCTTGCACCCCATTGCAATCTGTTCCATTCATCCTCACAGCCACATATTTTACATACTCTGTTTCCCTGAAAAATCACATGTTTGGCTGCTTGGTTTGTAGCAAGCAAATGATTTTTATTAGAATATCGGCAGCTGCCAGTATGTATTATATGAGTTCTTGGACTCAGATAACATATCTCCTGATTAGTCCACCTCGTGTATTCCTTATAGCATTTGCAAAATAATTGATACATATAATTTGCATCATGCTTTGAATAGTGAAGAAAGTTTTTCTGAAATTCAATGCCCGCCTGTTTCAATGCACGCTCAAAACCAATTTGATTTACTCCATCACTTGCAATATGCATGAGAACTTCTTGAAATACAATAACTCTATGTCTCGGCATTGAATATCCATAAGCGTCCATACCTCTTTTAAACAATTCATAAGTATCCTTTGTCCAAACTACTACATACTTATATTTTGGAAATGACATCTTAATTTTCTGTAATACTATTTCTTCACTATTTGCCTGCATGACAGATTTTAATGTAGAATGTGATAGTACTAATGTATCCGGATTATATTTTTCTTCTGAACTCAGTCGCATCGCTCTGGAAAATGATTTTTTCAAATTCATACTTTCATCAGTCGCTACCACACCAATCTGAATTGGCTCCCTGTCTTCTATCCCATTTGTTCCCGGTGTCTGATTCCATTCGATATCTACAAACAGATATTCAAATTTTTCCAGCTCATGTTTACCTGCCATATTTACCAATCCTCGTCAAATTCATCCATTGCGTCATCCACACCATCGGCATAATCACTATCCCTGTCATACCGATCATAATCGCCATCCATGTATATATCATCATAGCCATCATCATATGAGTCATATATATTGCTTTTCTTTGAGCTACTTGTTCCAGTAGAGCTTTTCTTTGTACTGCTATTGTACGATGATGCATTGCTTCCAGCTGTCGATTTATTGTTATTACTACTTGAAGAACTGCTACTTGATGATTTATTGGAATATGATGAATTGCTATGTGAAGAACTACTTCCACTATAAGGCTTATGCAGATAACAATAACTGCTATTTGTTGCCTGCTTATTGTCACAGCCTGACTTAATGCACTTAGGCTCACTAGCTTCACTAATAGCACCAATAATGTAAAAAATACCTATTACCACCAAAAATACTGCCAATCCTTGTCCAAACGAATTCTTTTTCATATACGGCACCTGCTTTCATTTACCTGCATCTTCATTTATCAATCTTTCACAATCATCAATTAATATCCTAATTGCATCCAACTCCATCAGCTTAAATTTCGCTTCAATATCCGCAAAAATAACTGTATTGAAATCATTATTGATTGCTTTCAAATTAGCCTGTAATTTCTTTTCAGTTTGTTGTTTCATCTTGCACTCCTTTAGTCAAAATCATAATCATCTGGATCTAAGCCGGCATCCTCCAATGCCTCTCTTCTTTCATCTGCATCCATATATTCAAGCTCTGTTGCATCTAGTCCTGCCAAGGATAACTCATCTTCTAGTTCATCCACCTCACTTGTATCCGTATCTTCATGACCGAAAACTACATCATCCATTACAGAATACTCATAAGCATTAAGTTTTCCATCTCCATCAAAGTCAAAATCCGAATCATATAATCTTCCATCTGTTCCTAACATATCCCTGTCCTCCTAATTATCGTAATGATTGAATCCACCAAACAAACCTCTGTCACTATGGCTTGTCTTATGTCCATTTTTATCATATGTGTTGACACTTCCAAATAATCCAGGGCGGCTGTGTCCTACTTTGTGACCACTATTATCGTAATGATTCATTGTACCAAACAATCCGGGACTGCTATGTCCTACTTTATGTCCATTAGCATCATAGTTGTTCATACTACCAAAGAATCCCGGTCTGCTCTCTCCAATTTTATTGCCATTTGCATCATAATGCTTCATTGTGCCAAATAATCCTGGGCGACTATATCCTTCTTTTCTCATATCAATCAGCTCCTTTCAAACAATTTTTACATGTTTTAAAGTTCTTTGTACTTACATTATACGCACACCATGTGTCCAATAAAAAGGACAAATATGAATTCAAACGATTCAAACGATTCTTATTTCATGTGCTATCATAATTATAACAAGAACCATTTCTTATGTGTCGCATTTCAGGCGACAAAAAAAGGACGCAGAATCTCTTCCACGTCCTCACATCTATCTGGCTTTATCTTCCCTTACCTTCGATACTTCCTTATGTGCCGCTTCCTGCTTCACCTCATCCACACCTCTAGCCTCAAATGCATCTGCATTATACTGATACTCCTGCGGTTCAGCGACCATCGGTGAATATACAATCTCTGCTTCTACTCGCTCAGTTTCTGCCCTCTCCGGCTCTGTCTGTTTCTGCACTTTCGTATTCTCTATATGCTTTTCCTTATCAAGCTTCACATTCATAGCCAGATTATCGAGTTTATCAATAGATGCATCCAGATGAAGTTCCATTGATACAAGCATCTTTTCCACTGCTTTCATAGGTGCAAGCACAGCCTTTGTAATGGGATGTTTTTATATTTATTCTGCATGATCGCAATAGATTTGAATCGCATTGTCTACAAACACAGCAGTTCCTTCTCCACCATATTCATCAATATTCTTTGTAAAATCACCGCCGCCAGAATACATCTTCCCCAGTCCTCGCAGAATCTTATTAGAACAGGTATACATGTTCTCTGTTATATAATCCTGTATTCTTTTCACAAGATTTTGAGATTCAGGGGAGGCTGGATCTGTATCCTTCATTTTTCCAGCTTCTTTGAATAACAGCATAAATCTGTCAGCCAAAAGTCTTTCCTCTTCCTCTGTTCTATTCTTTTGTTTTTCTTCCATCTCTTTGTATTCCGGCAAATTGCCATACAGTTCTTTTGCCTGTCTGGCGTACTCATCCAGCTTACTTCTATCAAAAGCCTTAAAATCCATATGCTTAACTCCTAACATTTTTATTCCAAATGCAAAGTCCATCAAATTCTCAATATGTTCTTTCTTCAACCGAAGCATTTCTATCTGCTGCTCTAACGCCTTTCCCCTGTCGAAGTCGTGACTGTTTATGATTGCCTTGATATCCTTAAGTGGAAACTCCAACTCACGGAACAATAAAATATGTTGAAGGCATTCCAAGTCTGCATCGTCATACAGCCTGTAACCTGCATCAGTGTATCCCGTCGGATGCAAAAGACCGATCTTGTCATAATATTGTAGGGTGCGTATACTCACCCCGGCAAGCTTGCTCACTTCATGTACCGTCATCATCGTCATTTCCTCCATTCGCTTGGTAATGTTAATATAAACTATTACGTAACGTAGGAGTCAACACTTTTATCAAACAACGATATCTCTTGCACCGTTGCATCCTCTCTTCAACATTAGTGTTTGCAATGTTTTAAGACGTATAATACAAGAAAACTGATTCCACCACAATGGATCAGTTTTCTTTAAATAATAGCTACTTCATTTTTCTTTTTTTATAGAATCCTATAATCAAACCAAGACTAATAAGCACTATTAAAAACCATGCAACTATATTTGTTGTATCTCCGGTTTTTACCGTATTTATTATTTTTTGAATAGTATTTGGCTTATCCGGTTTTGAAGGTGTCGGCTTCTTTGGCTTATCTGGATTGTTCGGTGGTATTTCTGATGAAATCCATTCAGCTTTTGGCTCTATCATTACATTATATTCTACATTCCCATTGATTTCAGATGGAATATTAACCAGAAAAGGGGCAGACTCAAATTTATCTGTACCACTTTCCACATTTCCAATCTGTGCAATCAGATAAATTCCTTCATTCAGTTCTCCAAAACTCGTGCGTCCCGAAGTATCTGTTTCTTGCATTAATCCGGAAATATTATTTTCTTTCGCAAATGCAAACAATTGTTTTGCTTGTTTTTCTCTTGCTTCTGCACTGGTATCTTGTAATGATATACCTGAATCTTTAAAACGATCTTCCCAGACTAACTCATCATTTTTCATATATTGAATTGGAAATATCGAGAACTTTGCTCCGGAAAGAGTCACTTCTTTATTCGAACTATTTCTCCCTTTATAAATAATTTGAATGCTTTCTGTTCTGCTTCCTGCTTCAGCATGGATTGTTGAAATATTTATAAAACTACCTACAAGAAAAAGCATAACGAATAAAATAATGTGAATACTTCTTATCTTCTTTCGCACCTTGCTTTCCTCCTTTTTCTATCTCGTATACTATAAATTACAGCTATCATCAGCCCTATGAAGATTACTATAATTGTTACAATCAGCACTTTAGCAGTAAAAGATAACTCCGGTTTTATATTTGTATCCGGCTCTTGCTTCGTTGCCTCTTCATAAGGCATTCTCTCTCCACGTACTAAAAGTCTGTGTGTGTTGATTGCAAATGGTGTACAAGTAACAAGTGTTGCATAATCCTTACCAGGTTCAATGGACAAGCTATCTGTCTCTTGTGGCAAAACCGTTAATATCTGATCAATCTGATATGCCAGTGTTTCATCTAAGACTTTAATGTAAAAAATATCCCCTACTTCCAGTTTATCCATATTGGTAAATAGTGTTTTTGTAGGAAGACCTCTATGTCCAGTCAGAACTGTATGTGTACTTTCGCCACCTACAGGAAGAGATGTACCCCAGAAATGGCCAACACCTGCCTGTAACACAGCTTCACTTGTTCCATGATAGATTGGAAGTTCTACATTAATCTTAGGAATACGAATGTATCCCATCATTCCAGAACCATCTACGTTTAACAGGCTCTCATAGCGAGCATCTAATTCCACATCTTCCTGCGAAAATGGATCAATCAAATCAATATTTCCCAGCATTTCCTTATTGTATGCTCTTGCCTCTTCCAACATCTGCTCTTTTTCTGCCTTACTTAACTTTACACTTTCCTCATCATAATGGGATACAACTTTGGAACTATTCTTTTCGTTCAAATAACTACTAAACGTTGGATATAACAATACGGAGAATGCAACCAAAAGCACGGTCAGACGGATAATATCTTTTATTGTTATCTTCTTTTTTTTCTTCTGACTCTTCATTTCATTCTCCCTGTTGTTATACTTGGAATTGCGGTTACCTTCCGTGGAAGATAACCGCTCATTTCTTAAATATTACCTTATCATTCCGGTAAAATTATTTTTCTTCTTTTTTCTTATCACGGATGAAGCTTACTGCTACACCGAATACAAGGATAGCTGCGATTACAGCAAATGCAATTGCTCCACGTCCACCAGTGGATGGAAGAAGGGAACCTGTGCTGTTTTCTACATCGATGATTTTATCGTCTACTGCTGTACCGTTATTCTTAACAGTCCAATTTGTATCGCCATCTTTTGTAATTGTAACTTTGATTGGAGCTGTCAGTTTGTTAAATCCGTCCGGAGCTTTGGTCTCTACTAACCAGTAGTCTCCTGCTGCAAGACCGTTAACATGAAGGTTATAACCTTTTCCTTCAATAGATTTTACAGATTCAAATACAGTATTATTTGAAGTAGGATCTACTACATAGTTTCCATTGCTTCCTGAAACTTTAATTGCGTTTGTTCCTGCTTTTGCATTTTCTTCACTTGTATATAAGCTAAATTTTGCACCTGCTAACTTATCTTCAGTTCCTTTTTTAATCTTGTTGATATCTAATGGATAAGTATTGGTTTTTGCTTCACTTGGTGTTGTAGTTGTTGTATCGTTTGGATTGTTTCCGTACTCTAATGAAGCCTTGTTGTTATTTGTTACTTCTGCATTTGTATTTACTTTTGCATAATATGTAACAGTAAATTCTTTTCTCTTGTTTGCCTGGTTATCTCTTACCCATGCAGACAGGTCAAGAGACATTTTTCTATTGTTTTTTGAATCAAGTGTTGCTGTTGTAGGTGTTGTTCCTGCATCTGTAACTCCTGTATCTTTAAATGCCACTGTTACATTAACTGTTGTAGCACCTTCTTCAAGAGCTGCTCCTGTTGCATCGTTTACAAAATCAAGACCTTTAGTTAATTCATCATGGATTTTATATACATATTCAGCATATCCTGTTGTATCTGGGATTACACCTGTTACTGTATATTTTACTACCTGACCAATTTCAGCTGTTTCTTTATTTGCTGTTTTTGTAATACTTGGCGCTTCTGTTTTTAAGTTTACTGTATTTGTTGTCGCATCTACTGTAACTAAAGAAGACTGAATCTCTTTTCCACCAGTAACATAAACTAAATAATAACCTGCATCTAAATTATTAAATGTATATGAAGTCGTATTTTCTCCTGTGATTTTTCCAGAATTTGTTGTAGCTGTTACATTGTTTGTTAATGCATAAGTTGTAAATGCATTTGCGAAATTCTGTACATTCACAGAATCCTTTGCATCAAGAGCTAATACAGCTTTTGCATACTCCTCATCTTTTGTTCCTGTAAATGATGTTCCAAGGGCTGCTTTAATCGCTTCTTTATATGATGCATTCACTGTATACGCATAGTTTGTTGTTTCTCCGCTTTTTGACTCTGTCACATCAAATAATTTGTACAGATTAATTGTCTGACCTTTCAGATCCTGTGCTGGTGTTGTTGATTTCACATTAACTGTAAGTGTGTGTGTTCCTGCTGCTCCTTCTGCGGCAAATGCTGTGACAGACATAGCCATCATCATAATCGCTGCCAGCATTAATGCCATGATTTTTTTCATTCTCTTCATGTCCTTTATCTCCTTTTCTTGAGAATTTCTTTTATAGTTTTTCTGCTTTTTTATTTTCCTTGCATTTTTTATATCTCATTACGAAATATACCAGGAAAAGCAGAACAGCTATCAGGTAAATCAAATAGCTTCCGTATCCTCCGGTATCCGGAAGACCTGGGAAATGTCTATTAGTTATTGTGAAGGTAAATCCATCTTGCGATTTATCTATCGTTGTTGTATAACCATCCACTTTTGCTTCTGTGATGGAATACGTGTAATAATAAATATCATCTCCATCTGTCTTGTATGCCGGGAGTTCCTTTATCACCTCCTGCCATTTAGATTTATCGATGGAACCTTCTATTTTGTAACTCTCGTAACCTGGTACTGGTTGTGTCGTTTCATTTCCTGTCTTATCTTTCCAGGTACGTGATATTGTTACCGTAATACTGTTTGGTCTTGAATTATCAAAATTATTTAAATCCTTCCAAACTTTATTGATTGTCAGCTTAATGTACTCATCACATGGATCCTGTGACTCGGATGGTTCCGGTGTATCACTATCTCCAGTGTTCAGTGTTGTTTTTGTATCTGACATCAATACTGCTTTTGCCGACGATTCATATGCTTTCAGTTCTGCTGTTGTAGACGATGTATCATCTGTCAGCTTTGCATTTTTCAAAGTATCATAGCTTTTTACCGAATTCATATGGCCCAGTGTGTAAATATCCCATCCACTGGAAGCGTCTTTTTCATAGCTGAGGTTCAACCTGTCTGAATTCTTTTTGATCTGATCCAGTGTCTTCTCCAGCTTTCTATAAATACGGTAATTGTTGTCCTCACCTTCCACTTTTTCCAATGTGTTGAACTTATATTGTGAATCTAATTTACTTATTCCGCTAAATGGTCCGACAAGATCTTTTGTTCCCCGAACCACGTCACAGTAATACATGTTGTTGTTCTTCAATAATCCTTCGTCGTTGAATCCAACAAAGCCGCCACTTCGTCCATCTTCTGCAGAACCATCTTTATCATTTCCGGCTCCACCGGCATAGACGTCATATCCATAGCTGATACCATAGACATTACTGTCCGTGATTTTTGTTCGATTCGCCTTGAGCAGACTCACACTGATATTGGATTTGGCATCATTATCATTCGAAAGTCCATTTTCATTACATGGAAGTTTGATGGATGAATCTCCAATCGTAATAATTGCAAGATCTGTCTCCTGTTTGTTATCTGTTGACTTCTTCGAAAGTCCTACAGAGATATCCAATCCAAGCAGATTTACGTGAATCAAGTTTCCTTCGTAAAGAGCTTCCACTTTAATAATTCCAAGATTAATTTTCAGAAGATCTAAAGCCTGAGCTTTGTCCAAATATAATGCTTTTACAAGACGATTTATTACTACGAACAATACATTCACTGCTCCTGAATCCAGCTTCAAATCTGCAAGATAAGCAAAACTTGTTCGTCCTGCAAATCCGCCAGCTGTTCCATCTGACGCTACCTGTTTCAGTCCAATTTTCTGGTTCGTTTTGTCACCTGCTGTACAATTCGACATTCTTGCAAGATTTGCATATCCGATAAATCCTCCGGCAATCTGCTCATCTCCATTTGTACTCTGCACAGTGTAACCATCATCAGTTCCTGTAACTGCACAGTCATCAATGTGAGAACCAAAAATGTCCATAACTCCAAGAGCTCCACCAAGTAACTGTCCTGTATTGTCTCCAAGAACGTCTATCTTGTCTGCCTTAACTACTCCGCTCTTTCCAGAATAGCCAACAAATCCTCCGACACTATTTAAACCTCTTACATTACTTAAGCTCGTTACTTTGCTGTTTTTCACAGAACCATTTAACAGTGAGCCGCCAAAACCTCCGGCTGTTCCGCTATATGTAACCTGATTATTCTGTCCGGATTTTATTGCTGTGTTTGCGCTGACACTTAAGCCAGCATCCTTACTTCCGCTTACAGTTCCGTAATATACATAACTTCTAAACGCATCAAGCACATCGGTTCTTCCAAGCTTTAATAATTTATCAAGAAGCGAGGTCTCATTTCCCGCACTGATATTGGCAACTCCGGCTACGTCAGCAACACCGAAGCATCCTCCGGCATATTCACCTGCAACTACAGAACGGATATTCTGTACAGAAACTCCTGCCTCTTCCGTATCCTTCTTACCGAGTACTGTTCCTTCCAGATTTCCGGCAAATCCTCCTGCCGCTTTTGCATAAGAAGTGTTATTACTTCCACTTGCATAAGCACCATTTACGATGATTCCCCAGTCATCCCAGGATTCCACATCTGCATAACGGATCGTTGCAACTGTAGCATTTAACACTTTTATCAAATCTGCCGGTGTACTTAGCAATTTATTCAGAAGCTGACTGAGTAATCCTTCTCCTGCAGTAGGATTCAGTGTTGCTGTACTTCCTGGTCTGGAGCTTCCGACAAATCCTCCGACATAGCTTCTTCCGTCAACTCGTCTCAGCTTTGTGACCTTACAGTGTGCATCATTTTCACCCCAGATCTGCCCACCGATCAGTTTTCCTACATAACCTCCGGCATAACCACAGGTATCCTTGTCATCTACACCTCCTGACTGGACAATCAATCCACTCTGATAACCCTCTACCGAAGATTTCTTGATTACTGGCACAAAGACATTAAGTACCTGCAGCATTTGTCCTAATTGCAGATTAAGACCGAGGATATCAATTCCGCCAAGATCAGCTGCTCCGCCATTTACCATTTCTCCTGCAAAACCTCCGGCACAACGTATGCCTCTTACTGTTTTTGCCTGATATGCCTGTCCGTTTGTAATGGTTCCGGTCTGCATCGATCCGACATAGCCACCGGCTGCTCCGCCATTTGCCAGTTTTATTTCATCTCGATAATTTGCTCTTCCTGCTACGACATTATATCCGTAAGCATACTTTCCTATGATTGCATTCAGTTCAGACTGATTCGTTACTGTTCCATGCTCAGCAAGATCACTTCCGTAACCGCCTTTTTTTCCGACAAACTCCACCCATTTGTTCCAGGTTTCATAATCCATCAGGGCAAGTGGTCCGTAAACTGCCGTATTTTCTTCTGTCGGATAAACAACGCTAAGTGCTCCAAGAATGTTATCCGCTTTTACCAATCCCCATAATAAGGACAGGTTTCCTGTACTTGCCGTATCGGCTGACTCCATAAATCCTGTGAAGCCACCTGCAATTTCTTTTCCGTATACTGATCGGATCCGGACTGCTTTGCAGACACTTGTTGGTCCGGTATAAGCTTTCCCTTTCCAATTCTTTGTATTGTTTCCCCAGATATGACCGCCTTCATTATGCCCTGCATAACCGCCGGCCATACCTCGTTGTACTTGTGTTGTTGAATCCGCATCCGCACGTACTGCACCACCACAAGGAATACAAGTCGTAGAGCTGTTTCTGATTGTCGGCACAAAGTCCTCCGCCAGTGATGCCAACGTATCTGACACATCAACAAGACCACCTAAGATACCCGTATCGCCAAGTACATTTGCCACATTTCCCGGTTCCAGATCTCCCACGTAACCACCTGCTGTAATCTGACCGATGATATAAGAGAAGTTATTTGCGTTGGAATCCTGAATGTGTCCACCGGAAATCTTTCCGGCAAAACCACCTGCATCACCAAGTATGTCATTTGCCGATGCATCAGATGCTGTATTTTTCCAGGTCGCTTTTACTGCAAAACCTCCAACATTTCCTGTAACATCAGAATGTTCTATTGTAGAAACAACGACATTCAATGCATCCAGCACATGATTGATTCCTATCGAGTTGCCAAGTACACTCATACCTTTTCCAACGGAAGCTGCGGAACCAATATCCATATATCCGATATATCCACCTGCATATCTGGCACCGGTTACTGCATATGTGCTTTCATCATAGTATGTTGGTGCTTCATTTGCTTCCAGATCCTTCGGTTCCTTTACAGTAGTGTGCTTCAGATCCGTAACATCACAGTAGCTTATCTGTATACCGCTTCCGTAACCGATAAATCCTCCGGCACTTCCGGAATTGCTATCGTCTGTTTTCGTTTTGTTTGCAATAACAGTAAATCCGTTGTCTGACTTGACTCCGGCGTACTGTACATATGGAATGTAAGCATTAATCAGGTTCAGCAAATCTCCTACATTAATATTCAGCCCCTTGATACCTCCAAGAATGCTGATTCCACCTCCAGCATCTGCCAACGCTCCGGAGTAAACATTTCCGCCAAAGCCTCCTGCATAAGATTGCCCGTTTACATGATCCAGATTATATACAGAATAATAGTTACCCTCTCCTGCATCCTGGTTGTTAACCGTTCCACTCTGGAAGTTTCCGGCAAAACCGCCTGCTGTATCTGCCGCAACTCCGCCTTTATCAACATAAGTAACCGTGCACTCTGTATAAGAAGGAAGCAAGTACTTGACAGCACCTAACAACTTATTTGCATTTAACAAAGCTTTGACATCCGCTTCACCAGCTACATCTGCAAGACCTCCGGTCTGTGAAGAACCTACGAATCCTCCTGCAAAACCGTCTTTATCATTTGCTGTTACTTCTTTTAATTTTTTCACATCGGACTTAATGATCTCACAGCTGTTACTCTTTCCGATGAAACCACCTGCTGTATAATCCACTACTTCGCCATTGGAATTTGTACCTGTTGCTTCTACAGTCATGCCTCCTGCGATGCCGTTTACATGAGCTTCGTTGATTTTAACTCTGACACCTTCTGCCACAGAAAGCAGATTTTCTACTTTCAGCAGGTTGTTCAGTCCTAACAGATTCAAAGTCAGTCCGTTTCCACCTGCCAGATCTCCCGGACCTGCACAACCAATAAAACCACCGACTCTGTTTTTTGCTGTAACAGATTTTACCTGATTTAATGTTACAGTATCCACATCTCCACCAACAGCCTCGCCAATTGCTCCGCCGGCATAATTATCTTTTGCTTCAACTGTATATCCATCATTTACTCCTGTCACAGTTACATGATGCACAGTAAATCCAAGGAAGTTTCCGATTCCAAGCGTATTATTTAAAAGTCCTGTGACATTTGCTGTTGTTACACTTCCGGCAATACCTCCGGCACGATTTTCACCTGCAGTAACTATTTTTAATCCTGTGAGCACATTATCTCTTTGAGCTACACTGCTCGCATCCCCTCCGCCATGTTTCCAGTACGGAAGTTTATTTAAATATTCGGGACTGGATTCTGCAATATATACGCCATCACCACCACCAAGAATACCACCGGAATAACTCTTACCAGCCTCAACTGAAACCGATGAACACTCCATGTTACATCCCAGGATTGCCGATGGTGCAATTCCTACAAGTGACAAGAGCATACCTGCTTTTTCTGGATCACTCGACAAAAGACCCGTCAACAAATCTTTTACCGTTGTTAAAAGGCTCACATCCTTGACTTCTTTATTTCCAAGGTTTGTAATCCATCCTACTGTCGAAATACCGCTCACACCACCGGCATAACTTCCGCTTGCTTTAACTGCAATGCTTCCGCTCGCTCCGCAGTTGACCGCATAACTGTTGGTCTGTGCTCCTGCGATACCACCTTGATAATTTTCACCAGATACTGTGACATTACATCCTGTCAGATTGCAATTTAACAAGATACTCTGCGGCTGCATTACTCGAATAAGATCAATACCTACATCGCTTAACAAACCGCGAATCTCCGCATCTCTGCTGATTCCTGCAAATCCTCCGCCGTATTCTTTTGCCGTTACAGAATAACTGCTGTTTTTCACGGAGCAGTCAAAGATTCTTGTTCCTACCTGCTGTCCTACGAAACCACCAGCATAATCTTTATCCGCAGCTCCGATCGTTCCTGCCAGATTCTCTACATGACAGTTTTTGATATTTACATTTTTGTATCCAGTAGGAATTAAGCTATCAACCGGCAATGCATTGTCCAGAAGAATTGTGATCAAATCTCCTAGTCCAAGTCCCGGAATTGCATTTAACAATGATGATAATGCATTCACCGTTACTCCAAGAGCTTTCGACAATCCGTCATACTGTGTTACGCCTTCTGTATAACCGACAAACCCACCAGTACGATCATTAATATTCGTAACATTGACTTTTCCTGTCACATCACAGTTTTCAATGGAAACATCTCCCACTAGCCTTCCGGCAAATGCACCTGTTGCATAAATCGTCGGATCCTTTGCTCTTGCATTTAAAAGTGCTGATAATGTATCTTTTAAATTCAGGTTTACGTTTCCAAATGTTAAAACTCCTACTAATAAATCAACTACACCACCTACAAGCCACCCAAGCCCTGATGTGAGTCCACTTATTATGGTCTGTGTATTTTTATGCTTATTCGTATTATTTTGTACATTTACATTTTGTAATTCCAGGTTTGATACAGAGACCGTTCCGGCACTGACACCAATATTGTTTACATTAACCTCATTCGTAACTGTTCCAAAAAAACCAATTCCTATATATTTAGAACCATCCATTTCTTCTGTCTGGTTCACATTTATATTAGAAATTACAGGTCTTCCAGTTGCCAGAATAGTGTTTCCATCCGTAATCTTTGTCTGTCCATCTGCTAACTTTGCACCTTTGATATCCCCCGACACCATAAGTGGTGTCCAAGGATCATCTTCTTTATTTGAATTCACACCATCCTTTGATAAGTCAATATCTCGGAAAATAATGTAATTTGCATTGGATGAATATTTAAGATTGCCGTATTCACTCCTTAATTTATATTTATCTATATTTTTGTCAGGAAGACCATTTTCATTGACTCCACAAAATTCACCGGTTCCAACAGTAAGTCCGCCCAGCAACGTCCCTAAAAGACCACCTACGCCTTTAAGCAAACCTGTAAGAATGTTATCGTCGGAAAGGTTTACATTCGCCAGCTTGTATTTACCGTTCTCTACACCGTTTGTTTTATCTTTATAATATAGATATGAGTTTTCTCCTTTGACATTGTCCGGCTTTGGATTTATAAGACCGTGGGTAGTTGCACCTTCTTTTGCTACAGCATCCAGGCCAAGGTCCGCATCTCCCGGATAATAAGGACTGTAAAAAGGATTGCCACCAAACAGACCACTTACCAAACCCGGTTTATAATAAACATATAGTCTTGGGGTTACGCTCTTATTGCTTCCAATCGCCCGCAGCTGTGACTCATTTCCGATCAGAATATATTTCTTCCCGGAAACTTCTACATATAACTGCCCTGGTTTTGTTCTTCCATCTGCATGCTCACCATCTAGCCATTGAACTCCATTCGCCGCTTTTTCTGTCAATTGATCTGCAACCAGTTCTGGCTTATCCGAATTAAATTTTTGTGACAGTACATACTTATGTGACTTACTATAAGTCAGATACTCCTGATCTTCTCCATCCGGATAAATCATCTGTCCCATACCAAATTGCGGTGCATCATAATCCAATGACATAACCGGTTCATTTTCAGAGTCTTCCTGTGCAAGTACCATCAACTGATATGGATTGTATATGTAGATTGTATCCGTTTCCTTATCATACAACGTTGGTGCTTCCTTTTCTTTTGCTTCCGTACCTGTGATAGTTCCGGTAAAGGATTCCGGTACTGACCAAATCTGTTCAGAGTTCATCTGGATGTCGTTCATCAAAATGTACTGGGCATCTGCACCGTATTTCAGCTCTGTGCCTTCACTCTTTACTACTTCTCCAGAACCAATCTTTCCATCCTTATCACCTGTGTAAATATAAGCATCTGAACCAATCTGTTTTAATTGTTCATAATTATAAATACATATTTTACTAGCCTTATAATAGGTCTCTATATTATCTGTTGATTCTGCTTTAATATTCCCACCGGACGATTCCGATTCGTCATTTTTCGAGTTTTCGCTTGTTTCCTCCGATATCTTAGATTCGGATTCCGTGGTGCTGCTTGTTTCATCTGAAACTGCAGATTCTGTTGTGACTTCGCCATCGTTCACATTTCCGTTTCTGCTGCCCGACGGATTCAAACCTGCCGCATCCGCAATATTCACCTGAGAAAATAAAATTGCCACGCAAAGTATTACTGCGATAATTCTGTTCTCTGTCTTTCTGTTTTTTTTCATACCTGGTTCTCTAATCTTTTGCTTCATTTGTTACTTTTCTTCTGCTTTTGATGAGTTTCTTCTTTGATTTTGCCTATTATCTTCGACATTATACACTTTTAAAATCATGAATATAATGTGCAGCCAGAGAAAATTTTGGTGGTCTTTTTTATCAAAAGTGCACCAGTTTTTGCCTAAAAGACAAAAAAACGAACCACACTGCATGTGTGATTCGTTTTTTATAACTGTTCTAATATTTTTAATGTAATTATTCCATTTCGGACGGCCAGCATCTCTGCTATATTGTCAAAATCCATTCCGGTTAGCTCCACTATTTTCTGCAGACGATAGGAAACTGTCCGTGAATGCACACACATTAGTTCTGAAGCTTTCCGAATACTTTGTTTATGATTCAGATAACATTCCAGTGTATCCACCAGTTCTCCGTTTTTCTGAATGTCATACTGATGAATCTCATTCACTGCATCCGGTATGTACATTCTCAGCTGCTTTTCGTCTTTAATATTTGCAAAGATATAGAAAAATCCCAGTTTCGAACTATCCACTACGGACTCCTGTACATCACCTGTTATCTTTCTGATGAGGTCAATATATTCTATTGCAGTCTTAGAGTCTTTAAAAGATTCTTTCAGATTATGATAACCCTTAACTTTTTTTCCTATCCCAATCAGAAATTCAAATTTTAAGCCTCTCTCTTCCAGCTGATCGTGTACTCTTTTCTGAAATTCCTCCAGCTTTTTTCTTAAGTCCAGTTTCCCTTCTTTCCTGTTTTCTTTATGAATATATATCACCCGGTTCGTGTTAGAATAAATATACTCTTTCGGCACGAAGTTTAAGATTGCTTTTTCTACAACCTCTGTCTCTTTCCTTTGGATAGCAGTGAAACTATTTTTGTAATTTTCTGATTTCAAATAGCAGGTGATAACCCGATATTCATCATCTGCACTAAGGTTAAGCAAATTCGCAGCATCATCTTCCTCTGCTTCAGACAGCGAACCGTTCAGCATTCGATATTCCAGATCCCTATGATATTTTTTCTCAATATTTTTGTCTGTCACCGTTTGAGTCAGAACATATGATAAAAGCGGCATTGCACTGTCTAATGTTATAAAATCCAGTTCCATTAATGGTTTGTTCACTTCTGAAATCACCAGATAAAATGTACACCGGTTCAAAATATTGATTTTTTTAATATATTCAACATTTTTTCTTTTTTGGAAAATATATTCATATTTTGAAATGATATCAGGAACATATGTTTCATGAACATCTGCGATTATTAATTGACTTTCTTCTGATATACCCGGATACATAGAATGAAAATTTTCATCATACAACGCAATCGGATTTCCAAGTATCATCCCGACTTTCTCAAGCAGATTTTCCAATGATCTATATTCACTGGTTTCTTCAGAAAAAAGGCGATTAAGTTCATCACGTGTCATTTTAGAATAGACAGCTTTTGCAATTTCCATATTAAATACCTGAAGCAGCACATATTTAATCACCGGCCAGTAACTAAGGTTCTGCGGAATTTCCAAAACCGGAATACCATGTTCATTGCAAAAACGCAATAAAATTTCAAACAGCTTATTTATATATGCTGTCTTCTGCGTTCTTTTTACGATAAACCCACTTACCTGTTTTTCCTTTAATTTTTCCAACTGGCTTAGCATCCTGCTCTCACCAAGCTTTTTATAAACAACGAAAGATGTAAGAAGAAGTTCACCCCCTTCCAGAAATTTTTCCATATCCTCTTCTACAATGATCCGAGTTCCTTTTATCTCTCGGTTGATTCCAGAATTATCACTGATCAATTGTATTCCTGGAAATTTATTCGAATCAATAAAGTCTTTTATTGTGTACCCCATTGGTGCTTGTCCCTCCGTATTTCTATAAATCAATCACCATCCCGAAGCGTTGTCCGACAAGAGCCTTTAACGGCGAATGGCTCAGACAGCCGCAGCTCCTTCTGTAGCCGGAAAGCAGCTGTCTGCTAGGAGCTTCCACTGTACCGCCACAATCTTTCACCGAATACCATTTTTGTTAATAAAAAGGAATACGACGGAACCTCGCCGTACGTATTCCCTTTTTCTTGCCATTTATTTAGGCTAGCACTCTAGATTTTCTATCATCTCCGCATTGCCTTGTTTTTGTTCTTTCTCCAAAAGATCAGACCTACAGCAATACTTATAACCAATAATATACATACCTGTTGATTTTTTGTTAAATGGATTCCTGTTTCTGGTATTGATTCTGTGTTTTTATTAGTGATTTTTAATTTAATCACATCTCCTCGTGCAGCCTCAATCCGCTGTTTCATAACAGCTGTATTTCCTGTCATAGTTGCTTCCACCGGAGCTGAATAGCTTTCATCCTTCTCTTCCTTCTTTGAAATCCAAACAGTATATTTTGATGTATCAACAGTTTCTGTTATTGTGATATCCGAAGATATATCTACATTTTGTAACTTGACTGTATCTCCATCTTTCAAGGACGTTCTAAGCGTCTTGCTACGCAGTTTCTGACCATCTTCCCAATATAGAATTTCCATAGCAAACGGCTTCTTACGATTTCCAAACAGACCGGTAACTTCCTTTGTAATCTCAACTGTCACCCCGCCTTTTTGCGGATAATTGACGATATGTCTGTCTAAAACAGCTTTCCAGGTATTGGTCGTCGGAGATTTTTCATATAGGAATAAAATCTCGGATTCCACATCTACTCTATATAAATTAAAGTTATCTTGATACTGTGTTTTGGTTTTATCTGCTTTATCCTTTTTGTTTGGAGTAACAGACTCTACCATCCAGTATCTGCCATTTGGTATCTCTTCCGATAATTGAAGCATTCCGTTTTTATCTGTCATCTGCAAGGCAAAATCCGGTTCACACTTCGTTCCATCCTTTTTCAGAACAATCGAATCACCATTCTCATCATACTCTACTGTGTATCCTGTATCATCTGCATATTCCTTCGTTCCATCATCATACGGTACTTTGTAGAGTAGGAAACCTGCTTCTGCGAGTCGGTTTCTTGGAAGATCATCCGTCTTTAAGATACTCCGTTCCGCAAGATTGAAATGCATATTCTGTACTTCCAGTTCCATCTTGGAAACATTTTGGAACTCCTTCTCATCCCTCGGGAATAACGGCTGATTGTTTTCATCCAAGTACTTAATCTCAGGATAAATAACTTCATAATACAGGAAACCGTCTCCAAATTCTGAAGAATAATGTGTCTTTCCGATCTCAATTTCTTCTATCTTATATTCCACCGGATTTTTGTCCTTGAACAATGGAAGATTATCAACTGTATATTCCCATCCGTTATCCTCATTCAGTAAGAACTCCTGTCCCGTGGAAACTCCATTCTGATACAAGCGGATTTTCACTTGTTTTTCTATCAATGCATCATTTGGATTTCCCCATGTCTTTTTGATATGCAAGCTACCGGATTTCGCAAAATTTCGGATATTAAGGCTGGTATCTCCTCGTTGGAGCAGAACTTCTTTTCCATTGATCTTGCCATCAACTGGTGCCGCTACAGCCTCCTGATTTTCATTAGCCACTCTATCCACCAGTTTTGCCTCAGCAATTTTGAATGCTCCATTGGCAATCTCAACCTTAATCTGTATATCCCCTGTATCCACATACCCTGTTGGTAAGTTTATCTCTCGCAACAAATAGGTTTCCGTTCCTGTTCTATTGTTTCCATTTTCATCCTGTAACAGAATAGGAAGTTGTGCAATTCCATATTTATCCGTCGTTACAGTTTCTTTCTCAACACCGTCCTGACTAACAGCAAAATGAATATTTTCCATTCCCTGTCCGGTAGACTCATCAAATTTATTCAGTGTGAGTATTCCTTCTTCCTGATAACGGTTCTCCAATTCAATGGTAAGTGTCTCACCTCCACGACCAATTCCGCGTCCTGTGAATTTAACTCCACTTTCCGGATACAACTCCCAGGAATATACATTGTCTCCTTGTTCATGGGAATTACGGACATTATACCAGCCCGAAAATTTCACTTTCGGATCTTTCGGCTTATAGTTGTACTCTTTTAATGTGTATTTCCAGAATGCATCTGCCTTAACACTCCATGTACAGCTTGTATGTGTTTCATCCGTCCATGTACCCACAATTTCCATCGGAGCACCTTCTGCTTGCGGAACTTCTGTATCCGGTGTCTGGCCTTCTTCTGAAGGAAGTACAAGTTTCATGTGTTCATGAAATGCTGGAGGCTGTGGCTTTCCATCTAAAAGCTTTTCATCCATATCTACCTGGATATAATAATCTTTCTTAACTTCCTCTATTGCTTCCGGCATTCCAACGAAATCCTTCTTTACTGTCAGATAACCGTTTTTCGCTACAATACGTCCGTCAATATGCCATCCATCGGACATTTCACTTTTGAAAGAATACCAGTAAATAGTAAAGAACTCGGTATCTAATTTTGATGGTGGAATCTCCCTGTCACCGATACGGATCATACGACCGCTTTCTCGAATTGTCTGGAATACCTCTTCGTCGGAAGGAATTCTGTCTATCTTGTAGATATAATCTCCATTTCCTATGTATCCCTCATCTGGCTTTGTTCCTTGCAAAAGTTCTCGTACTCTCTTATCTCCCTCTGCATAATGCTCCCATGTAGTCGGATCTTTATTTCCAAGAACTGGAACATCATGCGTGCTGCTTGCTTTCACATTACAGTTTGCAACTGCAACCGCACTTGTATAATCGTCTGCTTTCACACTTGGTAATGCTACAGAACCATCTTCCGGCATCGCTGACTTACAGATATAAAACTGTACCTGTTTTCGATTTCGATTACTAACCTTACGCCACGCTGCATAGAGGGTGATTGGCTGTCTTGCATTCTTATTTATAAGATCAGAAATAGAATCTCCTGCGTTACATTCCTGCCACTTTCCGTCTTTGTTTCTGTAATCCCAATGATCGAATTCATACTGTTCCAACTCTTTGCTGTCATTATCTTCATGATCATAAACTAGCGGATATGGTGACTTAACGTTATGTTTTCCAGCTTCTAGTTCGTTCGCATAATCATCTGTATGTCTTGTCTTATTTCCAACCTGTGGTGTCAGCTTCGCTTCCTTTGGAAGTTTCTTCATATAACGTGTTGTATTATAGATAACCCTGACTGTCCCAGGAGCCAGCGGTTTGTCTGCAATCACCTCATAAGATGATTTAACAGACGGAATTTCAAATTTCACGATGTTGTCTCCGGACTCTTTCGGAAGAATCTCACTTGCATCCCTGTCATTAGATGTACAGCTCCAGACAATGTCCTTGTCATAATACTCGCCTTCTAAGCTTGCCTTCTTCGGTACTTCTACAGTATATGCTTCACCATTTCCTACATACTGCCTCTTAATCGCCTGTCTCTTTGTCAGGTTTAGTGGATCCAGCACCTCGATCAGATGAAAGCTTCCTTCTACACTGAAATGTCTTCCTACCACCCCAATCTGCGAAGAAAGTCCTGTTAAACGATCAAAATAATTCTCAATTTTGTCCGGATTCAATGGATTTGGCTGTGAGAAATAATAAACAGATACATCTTTCCCGTTTTTCAAGACAGGAATATACCATGTACCATCGTTGTCCTTATAAGGATGCTGTACAAATACTCGGCTGTCTGTTGCATAACCAAACAGGATTTTTTCTTTTCCATCTTTTTCTGGATTCAATTTCTCTGGCGTAAAGCCAAACTCTCTGTAAATTTGGGAAATCGTATCCTCTGGTTTCGCTCGCAGATAATAACGGCTGGCTCGTCCACTGTTCGCTTTGATTATGTAATGCTGCTCAGCATTGAGATTCTTTATCAGCTTATAATGTCCATCGATAAATACATAAAAACTGATATTTGCTTCTTTTGTTGCTGCTGGTTTTTCTGTATTATCAGGAACAATCACATATGGACGTACTGCATCATCTGGCTGAATAGTAAAGCTCATGGTATGCTCTGCTTCATTTTTACTCCATGTAACTGCTGAAAGAGTACCATCTTCCTTTCTGCATTCCCAGTTTATATCCTGCGTTTGTTCTTCTACACGCGGCTTTGTACTAACTGTTCTTGTAAGTGTTGACTTTCTTGCAACAAAATCAATTGCCGGAAGATCACGCAAAGCTGTTTGGCTGTAAACCTGTCCATCGTCATCCTGTACTGTCACACTGTAAAAACCGTTATATCTATCATCGTCGTGTTCTAGTAAGGTCTTTGCACTCATTGTGGCAATATTCTGTCCGTCTGGCAGGTAATACACATCCATCGGCTCTCCGGACTTTCCTATATAAATACATTCATGACCTTCTATCGTGTATTTCCCTGCATTATGGATTGTATCGTAATCTCTCTTGGAATAATAAAAACGCTCTTTTGCTCCATTTTGAATAGAACCATCGTAATGAAATTTTTCAAAATGCTCTTTTAACTCATCATTAGAAATATAATAATAAACTGTTCCCGGCTTTGTTGTAGTATCTTTTATAACAGGAATTTCTTCGTTTAGAACATTATATCTCTCATTATTTACAAAAGTATAGAATTTAATGTTCAAGGTTGCTGGTGCAAAAGTGTTGCATGCAACCGTATATGGTTGCTCTATCTTCCCAATAGAAAAGGTTAGTTTATCGCCCTGTTTCACCGGAAAAATTGTTTCATTTTCATCCTCACTGGCACAAAGCCAGTCGCTTTCCTTCGTATCTCCTGGATCAACGGAAATTGTGACCGCAGAATCTTTCTTATAGTAACTCACAGTTCGATTTCCATCCGGATTGATCACTGTAACCGAATAGAAACTGTTCTTATTCTGCTTAATCTGGTCTGAATTATTATCCGGAATTTTTTCGCCATCAGATGCTCCTTTTGGCATATAATAAACGTCTGTTGGTACAGTTGCTTCCTGCTTGTCCAGGTTATAAGATACATATTGCTGTCCTTTATAAGTTACCACTGTCGCCTGTGCTAATGTCTTCTCACCACGGACTGTATATGGAAAATAATTTCCGGACTGTGTTTCCTCTGCATTCAAGCCGAACTCTCTATAAATCTCAGCAAGATCACTGACAGATAAATAGCATCTGCCCTGACGGTTCCATTTATACACCTTTTTCAGAGAATCAGCCGGCAGCTTTCGAACCTCATTGTCTGCATATATATAAAACTGAATATCAAAGGCTGTCTGGTCCGCTCTCTGGATCACATAAGACTGTGTGATTTTTCCAATTGCGAATCTCGTCTGGTTCCCCGATTCCCGTATACCATCTATCACCTTATCATCTGTTCCCATACAGGTCCATTCGATCTGGTCTGTCTGGTCCGACAATTGTGGATTAAAATCAGCCACAGCTTCTTCCACTACAGTTCCTGTTAATGCATAACGAATCCGATCCTGCCCTTCTCCCTTTACCTCTACGGAATAAAACGAGTTGTCCTTTTTTACAGAATCTTTTAAATTTAATGCAAGGCCTTTTCCATTTGGAAGGTAGTAAACATCTATCGCTTCCCCTTGTTTATTCTGTCCATAATTGTAAGAAACATATGTCTTTCCGGATTCTGTGTCTGTATAAACTTTTCCGTATTCTATCCCGCTTTTTCCCCGGTATGCAGATACAAACTTATTATTTGCATCCGGATTCTGATTCTCACCATTTTTCACAAATCCAAATTCTTCATATATCAGGAGCAGGTCCTCAATGGAAACACCATAGTAGGTAGTTCTTCCGTCTTTCCATGTTGCAATGCCGGTAATGTCATTATGCTGAAGCTTTACCTTGTTTCCATCAATAATGACATAGAAATCAATATCAAATCCTTCGGAAATCTCCTGAAGTTTCGGTGATTCCTCTTGTGCAATCTGCTCCTCGAAGGCTTTTTCTTCTTCTGAAAGCTCTCCCTGGGATGGAGTAATTTCTTCCTCCGGAATCTCTTCTAATGGCGGGGTGATTTTCTCTCCAGGAGTCTCTTCTAATGGCGGGGTGATTTTCTCTCCAGGAGTCTCTTCTGATGGCGAAGTATTTTCTTCTTTCGACGTCTCTTCCGACAATGATGTACTTTCCTCCGGAATAAAATCTTCTGTGCGCATTTCACCCTCTTGAGTACTA
>OGFY01000512.1_pt1 | contig 37287 bp, 28 predicted proteins | sample 1570951 | NCBI WGS metagenome assembly OGFY01 (sample SAMEA2581942, study PRJEB24529) | metagenome | biome: Human gut stool | place: China | collected 2011
TTAACGCTACACGTCCGCAGGTTAGTACATATATCTCAGGTTAGTAGCGTTTTTTTGAAGAGTCAATGTTAGAGCAGTTGCACTGATGCACTCACGAAATTATTAATACCTTGTCGGTATGGAAACGGTTTTATGTGGTGTTGGCGATATATTTCACTGTGTGGGGCTTAATAATAATCGGTTTATCGACAATCTAAAGCGGTACATTTTTGGTGTAGCGCTTTTTGGGGAAGGCTGTTGGTTTTACACGGGATGTGATTTAAACTATTTATTGAACATACATCTTTTGAGAGCGGCAATTATCTTCTGATATTCATCGGTCGCACGGGTCATAAGCTCTGCGGCCTTTTCTATATTGCCTGAACGCAGTTCTTCTGTGACAAGGGAGAACGCAGAGTACATTTTAGCGAACCCGAGGTTTGCCGAGATACCTTTCATTGTGTGGGCGGCCTTGAAGGCGGTTTCGGTATCACGGTTTTCAATCGCACGCAGAAGCTTTATGTAATGCAGGTCGAGCATAAATTCCTTTACCGCATTATATATTATCTTTTCATCACAACCAAGACGTGAAAGCAGATCGTCATAGCTTTCGCCTGCAAGAAGGTAGCATTCTCTCAGCGTGAGATCCTTTTTGCCGGTGTATCCGGAAATTACGCTTTTCAGCTTTGACGAGTCTACGGGCTTCGACAGATGCTCGTTCATTCCTGCACTGCGTGACTTTTCCTTGTCGTCGGTGAAAGCGTTTGCCGTAAGTGCGATTATAGGAACGGTGGCAACATCTGCACGTTCCATTGAGCGTATTGCCTTTGCTGCGGTGATGCCGTCTGTTCCCGGCATCATTATATCCATCAGCACTGCGTCTATGCTGTATTCTTCGGATAGCTCGAAAATCTCGATTGCTTCTTTGCCGTTCCACGCTTTTATTACGGTGGCACCCTCGTTTGTGAGGAGGAATTCGGTTATTTCCATATTAAGCCTGTTATCCTCTGCGAGCAGTATTGTAAGTCCTTCGAGCGAGATTTCTCCGACGGTGACTTTGCTCCTGTCGGTGCGTTCACACGAATTATCCGTTTCAAACGGCAGGCTTACTGTGAAGCAGGTGCCGATGTTCTTGCGGCTTACGCAATCGATCTTACCGTTCATATTTTCGGTAAGCCTTTTGGCGATAGCAAGACCGAGTCCCGTACCCTGATAGAATGTCCTGGCGTGATCGTTTTCCTGCATAAACGGCTCGAACATTACCTTCATAAAGTTTTCGCCCATACCGATGCCGTTGTCCTTACACGTTATATTTATAACAACCGTATCGGGAATTTTTTCGTCAAACTCGGATTCGCTGACGGAAACCTTTACATAGCCTCCGTTTTTGCCGTATTTTATGGCGTTGCCTATGATATTCATAAGAATACGCTTGACGTGCAGAGGGCTTCCTATCAGCCTGTTGTGAAGGTTTTCACAATGCTCGAAGGTAAGCGTGATGTTCTTTCGCTGAAGGTTATGCCCGTTAAGGACGGCAATCTCGTCAAACATCTCATAAAGGTCAAAGGGAATATGCTCAAGGTAGGTTTCGCCCGATTCGAGCTTGCCCATATCCAGTACATCGTTTACAAGCTCAAGCAGATAGCCTGACGCAGTACGGATATTTTCTCTGCACTCTGCCTGCCTTTCGGCATCGTCGGCGTTCTTGTCGGCAATCTCCGTCATTCCCATTATGACGTTTATCGGCGTTCTTATATCGTGGCTCATTCTGCGTAAAAAGTCGCTCTTGGCGGCATTCGCACGTCTTGCTTCTTCGGCAGACTTCAGCAGCTTTTCGTTGTATTTTTCCTCTGTAATATGACTTTCACGCAGGTGCCTTATGCTTATTATCCTGTAAATAAGACTTGCGGCAAGGAAGAATATTATATAAATCGATGTGAAAATAGAGGTGGCTGTCCAGCTGCCGATATAGACCTCCTTTGCGGGATAGTAAACGTAGACGTAGTAGCTTCTGCATTTATCCATACCGCCGTAATAAGCGCCGTAAGGATCGGTTATCCTTACGAAATCTGCGTCATTGGTGCTTTTTTCTGCAAAGCTGTTTATCACGGGGCATTCGGAAACTGTTTTACCCTTGTATAAATTGTTGTTTGTGGCTATAACCTTACTGCCGTCTGTCAGTATGATATGACCGTTCATTGCAAGGTTGAAGCCGGAAAACAGAGAATCGAGAGTCAGCTGACCGTTATCGATAGTTTCTTTTGATTGCTTCAGATAGGCGAATACGATTCCCTTTTTATCTTTTCTGGTGACCGCCGAAAAGTCGTAGCAGTAATCGCTTTCGCCGTCTGCGTCATACGGCAACGAGAAAAGTCTGTCCGAATAGGTCTTTGAGGTATCGACCGCAACGCTTGTCAGCTTTTTCTGCTTTATGTAATCCTGCCACACGTTATAGCCTGTATCATCGGTGTAATACTCGTTTTCTGGTGTGCCGTTTTCGTCAAGCACGATCACTCCGGTGATGCTGAGATCTGCCACGAATTCTTTGAGTCTTTCGATGGAGCAATCGTTGAAATTTGCAATGTCACGGCTTATTTCCTGCGTCTTGTCGATTATCCTGAAAAGGCTCTTTGCAAGGTCGGACGCAGCTATTTCTTCATAGCGGATACACTGACTTCTGATATATTCTATTGTGCGGTCGGTCACGTTTTTTGCATTCGTTGTATTAATATATGAAAAAACGGAGAAAATCCCTGCCGCCAGAATTATTCCTATGACGGTTATAATAAAGATCGGCTTGCGAAAGTGCTTTTTGTGCTCTAATTTATTCAAGGGTTATACCTCCGAGTGCGGTATTTGGGTCAAGTCCGTATTTTACGGCAATCTTCGCCAGTGTGCCGTCATTTTTCATATCATAGAGCGTTGCTCTCAGCTTTTCGGGAAGTGCGGAGTCGTTGTCCTTTGCAAAGGCGACGCCCAGCTTTGACAGCAGAAGGCTTTCGTCAAGCAACCTGTATTTATCGTCCGACTCGTTTATGAAAACACGGAGCATATACTCGTGGCCTGCGACAGCATCGACATAGTTCTTACGCAGGGCGGCAAAAATGTATTCGGTTCTGACAAAGCAGTAAAGTCCGCTTACCTGCGGAATATCGTTGCTCTTTTGTGAGAGCATTTCTTCGGGCTTGGAGCTTGACTGCACGGCAACTCTTTTTCCGCTGAGATCGGACAGAGCGTAGATATTGCTGTCGGCTCTGACGGCTACAGCTTGTCTGCTGTTCATATAAGGTCCTACCCATCGGTACTTGTCTTCTCTGCCGTTCATCGAAAAGCATCCCCACAGGCAATCGACCTTGCCGTCAGCGAGCATTTCATCCTTTTCATTCCAGACAATGTTTTTAAACTGTGCCTTGTAGCCCATTCTGAGAAATGCCTCGCTTGCAATCTCCACGTCTATGCCTGCAGGATTGCCGTTTTTGTCGCTGAAGTTGTACGGCTCGTATTCGTCACTGCCTATAATTATCTCAGGCGGAGCGTCTGACGATACAGCGCTTTTATCGGAGCAGCCGCTTAATATGAGAGCCGAGCTTAAAACGGCGGCTGCGGCGCATTTTATGAATATTCTTGCCGGTGTCTTGAAATCAAATCTTTTCATAACTGAAAAACGGTCTGCCAACAGACCGCCTAACCCTTCTTGTTTTATAGAATACGCTTAAGATAAACTTCTATCGACAGTTATCTTATAATACTATGGAAATTTTATCAGAAATCAGAGAATATGTCAAGACAAATTTGTAATAATATTACGGAAAATGTAAATAAAAGTCATAGAGAGATGTCGGAAATCTATACTGATTACAAAAGAAAATGCTTTTACACAGCCGTTTCAGACTATGTAAAAGCATTATTCGTTGTGATATAAGACTGTGGGCTGTGTAAAGGCACTCCGAAACTGCCCTTACGTCTTACTGTGCGGATGATTCGGACTTGTTGCCTGCCTCTACTTGTGCAGTATCCTTACCGTCTGCCTTATCTTCTGTCTTTTCCTTGCCCCAGCTGTCGAACATATCAATTACCTTGTCGTATGTTTCATAGCATACAGAGGGTAACTTGCCCTTGCCGCCGTAAGCCTTTTCTGCAAGACCGAAGCCCTTTATAAAAGCGTCCTTGAGAGAATCGGCGTACTTGCTGTCGTTGCCTGCGAGATTCTTTGCAAATTCGAACATACGCTTGGCGGTAGCTTCTGCTCCCCAGTAATCAGCGCTGTTTTCCTTGTCGGTCACATCTTCGCTTTCGAACTTCTTTCCTGTTGCTTCTTCAATCTGGCTCTTAAGCGCATCGGAAAGCTCTATCTGCTTTGTGTTTTTATTTGTTGTGCTTGATGCCTGGTGAGAGATTATAGTTTCGACTATGCTTGCAAGGTGGTCTGCCTTTGACTGTGCGACAGTTCTGAACTGTGATCTGTCTGCGTTGTCGACCTCTTTTTTCTGTGCCGATTTCTTTGTATATGCGGGTGTGAAGGTGTCCTCGCTCTTTACATATTTGTCTGCGTTATCGGCTGTGAGGGTGCTTTTTGCCTTCTCTGTTGATGTCTGTACGCTTGTCTTTGGTGCTGTCTGAGCTGTGACAGCCGCTTGTTCTGCTACCTTTGCTATTTCCATATCAGTTAGTCCTTTCCTGATTATTAATCTAATTATGAAACCGTATTGTAAGCTGTAACCGACATACAATATTCCTTATAATTTATATCGGCAGGAAAAAAGAAAAATTAAGTTTTTCAAAAAATTTGCGAAACAGTATTGACAAATAGGGTTGAAGTGGTTATACTGTTAATATAACACATAAACAGTTAGCAATTTCCGTGCAAAATTTACCGGATGTTGCTTAATTGCGGCTTTTGTGTTATACTTGAATAAATGCGACAGACGGCAAGGACGGCGTTTATCGCAGAATACAGGAAGGAAACGAATACTGATATGTCGCTCGAAGTAAACGGAATATCCAAGCAATACGGTAATTTCACGGCACTTCATCCGCTCAGCTTTACACTTAGCGAGCCGGGTGTATATGCCTTGCTCGGAACAAACGGCGCAGGCAAGACCACCGCTATAAGAATAATACTCGGTATGCTCAGCCGCAACAGCGGCGAGGTGCTGTGGAACGGTAAGGCGTTATCGCCTGTTACCGAAAAAGTCGGATACCTGGCGGAAGAACGCGGGCTTTATCCGAAATACAAGATAAGCGAACAGCTGACCTATTTTGCAAAGCTGAGAGGTATGCGCAGTGCGGATATTGAAAAGTCGCTTGCGTACTGGTTCAAGCGGCTTGAGCTAAGCGGCTGTGAGAACAAGAGAGCGGAGCAGCTTTCAAAGGGTAATCAGCAGAAGGTACAGCTTGTAGCGGCGCTTGTCGCAGACCCGGAGCTTATCATACTTGATGAGCCGCTGAGCGGACTTGATCCTGTTAACGCCGATCTTTTCAAGAGCGTTATAAACGAGCAGATAGATAAGAAAAAGTATATAATCATGTCCTGTCACCAGATGCCCGTAATAGAAGAATTCTGCAAGGATATTACTATACTTCATCACGGTACGGCGGTATTGCAGGGCGACCTTAACAAGATAAAGAAAAGCTACGGCAGAGTGAACCTGTCGGTAAAGTGTGACGGCGATGTACTGCCGCTTGCCGCACAGTGCGGTCTTGTACCCGAAACGATAACTCCCGATAAGCTCACGTTTAAAATACAGTCGGAGGAGCAGGCAAAATCGCTTCTTAAAATGATTGTTGACAGCGGAATGCCGCTTGTGCGTTATGAGCTTCGTGAGCCGAGCCTGCATGAAATATTTGTTGAGAACATAGAAAGAGCCGACAAAGAGGCAGGAAGGAGTGACGAGGCGTGAAAACAGGTACATACGGTTGGAAAAGCGTATTTGCTTTTACTTTCAGACAGACGGCAAAGTCGAAGGCGTTCAAGGTAAGCTCGGTAATCATCATTGCGCTTGTTTTTGCAATTGCACTTCTTGCGGGAGTTCTCCCTGCACTTATCGGAAGCCGTTCAACCTCTGATGACGGGGATATAACGGGTGACGGGGAAGCGCTTGTCGGCACGGTATATTTTGCCGATACTACGGGAATAACAACGGGCAAGGATTATGAGGGATTTTTATCCGGACTCGGCGTAAAAATCAATGATTGCGGCAAGGACGCAGATATTCAGTCGCTTACCGAAAGGGTGAAGGGTGAAAACAATTCCCTGCTTATAGTTATCAGGGAAAATAAAATCGGGTATGATATTTACGCATCACGTCCGGATGATGAATCGGTGTCATCGGGTACGGCGAACAGCTTCGGTGAAACCTTTAAAAGCGTTTTTGACAGCGTAAGATTGTCAAGGGCAGGGCTTACCGACGAGCAGATTGCGGCTGCCAACAAGACGGTTTCTGTATACCAGTCGGTTGCGGGAGAGCCTACCGAAAATGACTTCGGCTTTGTGGTGAAAATGGTACTGCCTATGCTGTCTTCTATCGTACTGTTTATGCTTATCTTTATTTACGGTCAGATGGTCGCACAGTCGATAGCGCAGGAAAAGACATCGAAGGTAATGGAGCTTCTGCTGACATCTGTAAGACCGCTTGCGATAATTATCGGCAAGATACTTGCTATGGGCTCGCTTGCGCTGATACAGTTTATGATGATCATTGCATCGGGCGTACTCGGAATCGTTGTTTCAACGCCTTTGTCATCGTCAATCATAGGCTCGTCTGAAGAAACGGGAGCTGTTACAAGTCAGCTTATGAATGAAGTCGGAAATGCACTCGGCGGATTCTCGCCTGTTGTAATTTTGCTTATTATAGTCGTGTTCATAGTGGGATTTATATTCTTTGCGCTTATCGCAGGGCTTATAGGCGCTACGGTCAGCAGAATGGAGGATCTTAATGCCGCAATGCAGCCTATGTCGATAATAGGTGTACTCGGCTTCTATCTTGCTTATTTCCCGTCTACGATGGGCGGAGAGGCAAACACGATGGCGCTTGTATCATACTATCTGCCGATTTCCTCGCCGTTCTCGATTCCCTCGGCACTGCTGACAGGGGCGATAGATATACCTCAGGCACTTCTTGCAGTACTGGTCCTGTGCGTGTTCGTGGTGCTTATGGCACTGCTGGTTGCCCGTGTGTATGAGCAGATAATACTGCACACCGGCAACAGACTTAAGTTGGGTGATATTTTAGGACTGGTAAAGAGCAAGTGATTTCCCGAAAGAAAAGTAAAATATGTATAGCGTGAAAAATCTGATAAAAGTAATGTCATATTTTGCCACCGCCGTGATTTTTATTACGGCGGTATCGCTGTTTGCTATGCAGGACGATGACGGCAGGGCTTATGCGGCGGATGCGGTAGCGTCAATAAGTGTGACACCGTTGCAATCCGTGCTTGATGTTTCGGACAGGCGCACTGTCTACCGCTATGACGACAGCACGGGTAAATACAGGCAGATAAGCTATTATGATGTTTACGATTATGATAAAATAAAGCTGACGGTAGACTACGGCGATTACAGGCGAAGCTATACCGGAAGCGAAATTACCGCACTGACTGCTACGCTCGGAGCTCCGCTTGTCATTTCGGACGGGCAGAGTGAAAGTGTGTGGGGGAACGGTCGGCACACCGTAACATATACGCTCGGCACGAAAAGCGCAAAAGCGGTTTTCACGGTAGCGACAACAAGGATAAAGTCGCTGTCGGTCACTCCGATGTATACTATCAATGCAATCTATAACGTTAAGGGTGATTACAGGGTGGTCGCAAATGAGAGCGGCAACATATCACAACGCTTTGAATATGACCTCGCAGGATATGACTACAATGTAAAAATAATCTACACGGACGGAACAACGGTCAGCTGTACCGCCGCCGATTTAAAGCAGATAACGGGGTATGAGCCTAAGTTTTCGCAAGGGAATAAGGCACTCTCTGTGGGCGTTAACACGGGTTATTGCACTGTAGGCGGAGTTACGGCAAAGTTTTCGTTCAACGTTATCAAAAACCCGGTAAAGAGCGTATCGCTGTATATGACCGGAGGCGCAGATTCGCTTACAGCGGGAAATGACGGATATTATGTGAAGAAAAGCGACGGCAGTACATATTTCAGATTTATTTACAACGAAACGAAAATCAGAGCGAAGGTCGTTTATACAAACGGAAGTACGGCGGATTATCCGATAGGCGAGCTTTGCGCCAAGCTGCACGGTCGGCTTGAAATAAGCGATACGCAAAACGCTCGGCCGTGGGCGGCAGGTACTGTTACACTGCCTGCAAAAATAAACGGTATAAGTACGTCGCTTACGCTGAAAATAACAGGAGCGATACCTCCCTGCAATGTGGGCGGTCTTGCCTGTGACAGTTCTTCGGACGATTTGCTGACGGTTTCGTGGGATACCGACTCTTCTGCAGACGGCTACACAGCCGAGATATACAAGGGCGGTCGATGGATATCGCTTTCGTTGTCGAGCAGCGGAAATAAGGCAAGAGCATCGGCACACGCTTTACAGGGCGGATCGAAGTATAAGTTCAGAGTGAGGGCATACAGAAGGTCGGGAAGCGGCACGATGTACAGCGACTACGCTTACATATCCGCATATACATTGCCTTCGGCCGTTTCGGGACTTAAGGCAGGTAACAGTTCGGCTTCTTCCGTCAGCCTCAGCTGGAGCAAATCTTCTTATGCGGACGGCTATACTGCCGAAATATATAAGGGCGGACAGTGGACGAAGCTCACTGTATCATCCGGCGGAAATTCAGCGTCATGCACTGCATCCTCGCTACAGAGCGGAGCAAAGTATAAGTTTAGGGTAAGAGCATATAAAAATGCGGACGGTAAAATTCTGTACAGCGATTATGCTTATATTTCCGCCTATACTCTGATAAACGAAACCGTAAAATTCTATAAGGCAGAGGCTGCAAAGAACACTGTAACGATAAGCTGGTACAAAGGTTCTTATGACGCATATACAGCGGAGGTCTATAAGGACGGACGGTGGACGAAGCTGACTGTGACTGTCGGCAACGGTACGGCAAAATGCACAGCAACCGCACTTCAGAGCGGATCGGCGTACAAGTTAAGAATAAAGGGCTATAAGAAAAGCGGTGAAGATACGCTTTACAGCATATACAGCTATATTTCGGTCAACACGCTGAAATAAGATAAACGGAAAGGATTTTAAGATGGAAATTATTGTAGCGGTAGATGAAAACTACGGGATAGGCAAGGACGGCGATCTGCTCGCACATCTTTCGCCGGATCTGAAAAGGCTGAAGGCTATGACGGTCGGAAACATAATAGTTATGGGAAGCAAGACCTATATGAGCTTTCCTAAGCGACCTCTTCCTGACAGGGAGAACCTTATAATCACGCACCATCCGGAAAATTATCCCGGAATTAAGTGCTTTACCGGTGTGAATGAGTTTCTGGAATACTCGAAAACGGCGGATAAGCCGATATTCGTGCTTGGCGGAGGAAGCATATATGAACAGCTTCTGCCTTATTGCGAAAAGGCGCATATAACAAAAATCCTTCACAGCTTTGAGGCGGATACGTTCTTCCCTGATCTTGATAATAATCCGGAATGGGAGAAGGAAAGCGAGGAGGAGATCGTCACCGGTGAGAAATACCCGTTTAAGTATGTGACGTATGTCCGCAGAAAAAAATAAATCTTTTTGCAGGAAGCTGTGATTTTGTGTCACAAGCGCCGCTTTCTCTATATCTTGTTGCTGTTGCTTCAAGAAGTACAATATGTTGAAAAGTAACAATAAATATCATCCTCAGCCCTTGTTTCAAGGGCTGTTTTTTGTGCAAAATATACTAAATTTAAAAACTGCATTTAGATACTTTTTTGGAGCAAATGATAAAATTTCCACTTGAAATTTCTTGCTGTGGGCTGTATAATATAAATGTACACTTTTTGACACTTTGGTGGGGTTTTGAACACTTATTTTTCAACTAAGTCAACTTTCTTGAAAAAAGTGGGTCAGCCGCACCTGTTCGGCATATCCTGAAACGGTTTTTACAGAAAGGAGGACAGGCTCATGACAGGCGAATACAAATCCACGCTTGACGCAAAGGGAAGAATGAATATTCCGCTTAAGCTCCGTGAGGAGATGGGTAATGAGCTTGTGCTTGCAAAGACTATAGGTACTGCCTGCATAAAGGTGTATTCTGCAGAGGGCTGGAAAAAGCTCGTTGCGAAAATCAATGAGATGCCTCAGGTGAAAACTCAGAGCATAAAGCGTTTTCTGTTCGGCAGTGCGTTTGAAATTGTACCGGACAAGCAGGGCAGAGTGTCTGTGCCTCAGCCGCTGAGAGAATATGCGGGTCTTGTATCCGATGTTGTCGTTGTCGGTCTTGAGGGTACTGCGGAGATATGGGATAAAGCTTCGTGGGTAAAGTTCAACGAGAACACAAACAACGAAGATCTGACAGAGCTTGCGCTTGAGCTTGGAATATAAACGGGAGGAAATATGAGCGAAAAACCTATTCATATACCCGTTTTGCTGAGTGAAACGATAGAATCGCTTGATATAAAGCCCGACGGTATTTATGTTGACTGTACGACAGGCTTTGCGGGACATTCGTCCGAGATAGCGAAGCGTCTTACAACGGGCAGGCTTATCGGCTTTGACCGTGATCCCGACGCTGTAAAGGCGGCGGAGGAAAAGCTGAAGGATTATCCGCACACGCTTATCAACAGAAAATTTTCGACGTTTGACGAAAGTCTTGACGAAATCGGAGTCGGCAAGGTTGACGGGGTGCTGATGGATCTTGGAGTTTCATCATATCAGCTTGATACGGCTGAGAGAGGATTTTCCTATCACGAGGACGCACCTCTTGATATGAGAATGAGCAAGAGCGGGCTGAGCGCTTATGATGTAGTAAATGAATACAGCAAGGAACAGCTGGAAAAGATACTTTTCGAGTACGGCGAGGAGAAATTTGCACACGGTATAGTCGGCGGTATACTTAAAGCGAGAGAAACCGCACCGATAAAGACAACGCTGGAGCTTGCGGAGATAGTAAAAAGGAACGTACCGCTGAAGGTCCGCAAGGAGAAGAACCCTTGCAAAAAGACCTTTCAGGCGATAAGAATAGAAGTAAACGGTGAGCTTGACGAACTGAAAAAAGGAATGTCGGAGGCTTTTGAAAGGCTTTCGGCGGGAGGAAGGCTCGCAATCATCACCTTCCATTCAATAGAGGACAGGATAGTAAAAAATACATTCAGAGAATATTGCACAGGCTGTACCTGTCCGCCGGATTTTCCCATTTGCGTATGCGGAAAGAAGCCGAGAGGCAAAACGGTTTACAGAAAACCGATAACCGCAAGCAAAGAAGAACTTGAGGTGAACAACCGTTCAAGGAGTGCAAAACTCAGAGTAATAGAGAAACTTTAATAAGGGGGAATAATAATGACAACACCGCACAACAGAACAAGTACGGCTTATGATATGTCCTTGTTCGACACGTCAAAAAGAAAAGAACAGCAGATTCCCGAAAAGAAACCGGAGCTTAAGGTCGCTACGTCTTCCGTTGCAAAATCAGGCAGACCTGTGGCAGTGGCAGTAATAGGCGCAGTTTTCCTCGCAGTGTTTGTAATGTTCTTATACAGCAAGGCCGCACTCAGCGAGGTCAATCTGAAGATAAGCAACGAAACGCAGGCATTATCGGACGCACAGAGCATAAATACCGCACTGAGCAATCAGCTCAGCGGATCGGTTTCGCTTGAGAATGTGGAACAATACGCAGTAAGCGAACTCGGTATGCAGAAGGTCAGCGCATCGCAGGAAAGATACGTTGAGATGAATACCGGAAATATGACCGAAACAGCGAAGAATGATAATGGCAATATATTTGTCGCTGTTCAGGACTGGTTCAACGGGATTTTAGAATATCTCGGATTTTAGGGCATATAAATGAACAAGCAGGGCTCCTTTCCACGTTGATACGGTTGTGTTTACGAGGAAAGGATAATGCTTTTTTATCGAAAGTAATTTTAATTGCTTGAATCATCGGCGGCTTTTGCCGTTATCTCATTTTACCGGCAAGGAGAAATCTATGGACTTAAAGCTCACGCAAGGCATGAAAAAACGTATACTGGCAATTCTGATGATATTGTGTATAGGCATCACCGGCATTGTCAGCGGTGTGCTGTTCAAGGTTTCGGTCATTGACAGCAAGGAGCTGTCTGCGATGGCTACCGATCAGCAACAGAGCAGTTTTGACATAAAGGCGAAACGTGGAACGATATATGACCGCAACAACAAGGTGCTGGCTCAAAGCACTACTGTGTGGGATGTTATCATATCACCGGGCGACATTGAAAAAAACGAGCCTGAGAACCGTGAGTTTATATGCAAGGGTATAAGCGACATACTCGGCGTTAAATATGAAACGCTGACGGAAGCGTGCAAGGACACTTCTTCACGCTATTATGTGGTCAAGAAGAAGGTGGACCGCAGTACCGTTGAAAAAATCAACAGCTTTGTGCTGAAAAACAACCTTAACCGTTATTCCGTTTACACTGTTGAAAACAGCGAGAGGAGCTATCCTAACGGAACTCTTGCGGCGAGCGTTCTGGGATTTGTAAACGAGAATGAAGAGGGCTACGGCATCGAGGCGTACTACAATTCGTATCTTAAGGGTACGGACGGCAGAGTTATCACAACAACAGACGCTCACGGAAACGCAATGCCTTATGACTATTCCGCACGCTATTCGGCAAAGGACGGCAACAGCCTTGTACTGACTATTGACGAAACGCTTCAGTATTATCTTGAAAAGAATCTTGAAATCACGGTTTCACAGCATAAGCTGGCAAACCGCAGTACGGGAATTATTATGAATGCGAAAACGGGCGCTATTGTGGCAATGGCGACATCGCCCGGATTCGATCCGAATGATCCATCAAATGTTTACTTTGAAAGTGACAGGCTGACGCTTGCCAAGATGTCGGCGGACAAGAAGACCGAGGAAGAAATACTTGCTAAAAAGCAGGAGATATGGGGAAAGCAGTGGCAGAACAAGGCGGTAAGCGAACTGTATATCCCGGGTTCGGTATTCAAGATGTTCACCTGCGCTTCGGCACTTGAGGAGGAAGTCGTATCGCTTGACAGCACATTCGAATGCTCGGGCATTGCTGATGTTGCGGGAACGAAGATCAGATGCTGGAACGTTGGCGGTCACGGCGTATCAAATCTTACAGAAGCGATGATCCGCTCATGTAACCCTGCGTTTATAAAGATAGGTCAGCTTCTCGGAGTGGAGAAGTTCAGCAAATATTTCGAGGCATTCGGCTTTACCGAAAAGACGGGAATAGATCTGCCGGGCGAGGCAGATTCGCTGTATGTCAAGGAATCCGATATGGGAATAGTTGAGCTTTCCAGCTCGGCATTCGGTCAGACGACCAAGGTTACGCCCATACAGATGGTTACAGCGGCGGCGGCTGTCGTAAACGGCGGTAAGCTCGTCACACCCTATGTTGTGGATAAGATAATAGACAGTGACGGAAATGTCGTGAAGTCTGCACAGACGGTGGTAAGACGTCAGGTAATAAGCGAAGAAACAAGCGCAACGATGCGTAAGATACTTGAGGACGTTGTAACCGCAAACGGCGGCGGTAACGCATATATGAGCGGCTATCGCATAGGCGGTAAGAGCGGTACTTCAGAGAAGATAGACGACTACAACAGCGGAAAGACACCGGAGCTGAGATATGTTGCGACATTCTGTGCAATAGTGCCGATAGACGACCCCGAATATGTTATGCTTGTCGTATGCGACGAGCCTACATCGGGATATATCTACGGAAGTGCTATTGCGGCGCCCGTAGTATCGGCTGTGTTCAAGGAAGGCCTTGAATATATGGGAATATATCCTCAGTATACGGCTGACGAGCTTGCACAGCAGGATGTTACTGTTCCGTGGGTCGGAGGATATAACAGTATAAGAGCGGAGGCACAGCTTACAGCCGCAGGACTTAAAGCAGAGTACATAGGCAGTACGGACGGTACAGAGGTAACAGGTCAGGTGCCGTCGGCAGGTACGGTTATGCCGAGCGGAAGCACGGTAATGCTGTATATGGGAGATATTCCGTTATCGGATTACAGAATGTCTACTGTGCCGAATGTAATAGGAATGACGGTCGAAGAAGCAAACAAGGCACTGAGCGAGGCAGGACTCAACATAAGTATCACCGGTGCGGCAACAGGAAGCGAAGCAAAGGCGGTAAGCCAGAGCGTTAATTCCGAACTGGTGGTATACAGAGGATCTGTTATAGAGGTCAATTTCCTTGTAAACAACGAAACGGGCTGATGCTTTCGGCTATTCGATCTTTCTGACAGGAGTGGGTATTATCAGGCTGTATGAAATTTGTCCCGAAGCCGAAAAGGCAGGGACCCAAAATGCGGTTGTAACGGGTGTTACCGACAACACCGCAGAGGTAAAGCAGGGCAGTATATTTGTCTGTGTAAAGGGCGCAAGGTTTGACGGTCACAGCGCTGCGGCTGAAATGCTTTCAAAGGGTGCTGTTATGATAGTCACCGACCACGATATAAAGTGCGGAAAACAGCTTGTTACAGATAACACGAGGCTGTGCCTTGCAAGGCTGCTGAACAGCTTTTACGGTAAGCCTTCGGAAAAGCTTGGACTGCTTGCGGTCACGGGAACGAACGGCAAGACCACTACGGCGCATTTTGTAAAGCATATTCTTACCACGCTCGGCAAGAAGTGCGGATGTGTAGGCACGGCGGGAAACGATACCTGCTCGGGCGAGATTAAGCCGTCACAGCACGGCACTCCTACCGTACCGAGAGCGACTGTTCTGTATTCGTGGCTTGGGGAAATGGTGAGCAACGGCGCAGATTACTGCGTTATGGAGGCAAGCTCGCAGGCTCTCGACCAGTACCGTATAGGCGATGAAAGGATAGTGGTCGCAGGATTTACGAATCTTACCCGTGATCACCTTGATTATCACGGTACGATGGAGAATTATTTTCAGGCAAAACGACGTGTTTTCACAATGTGCAAAACCGCTGTAATAAATATTGACGATGAGTACGGCAAAAGGCTTGCACAGGAGTTTTCCGATATTGCAGTAACCTACAGCGCCGAAGGCATTGCCGATTATCATGCGGAATTTATCAGGATGAATGCAACGGGATGCTCGTATATGCTTGTAAACGAGCATGAGAAAACTGCTTGCCGTGTTGATATGAATATGACGGGGCTGTATAACGTTCAGAACTCGCTGTGTGCCATAGCGATGGTGACGGCTCTCGGATTTGATATGACGGAATGCGCAAAGGCACTTTCGGATCTTGACGGTGTTGACGGCAGAATGAACGTTATCTACAGAGGCGATTTTACCGTAATAACAGACTATGCTCATACCGACGACGCACTTAAAAAGGTGCTGTCAACGCTTAAACCTTTGACAAAGGGCAGACTTATCTGTGTGTTCGGTGCGGCAGGCGACAGGGACAAGGAAAAGCGTCCGATGATGGCAAAGGCGGCTGAGGATAACGCAGATATTCTCGTTATCACCTCCGATAATCCGGCTCACGAGAATCCCGATGAAATAATCAGGGAGGTAATGACAGGCATAAGCGGTAAAAAGCCGTGCAGATGTATCACAGACAGACGTGAGGCTATAGCCTATGCGCTTGATACAGCCCGTAAGGACGATGTTATAATCCTTTGCGGCAAGGGTCACGAAACCTATCAGATAATCGGTGACGAGTATCTGCCGTTTTCCGAGAAGGAAATAGTTAAAGATATAATGATAAGGAAGGAAAACTGATTTATGAATATTCCCGCTACCGTTATAACCGCAGTGCTTTGCTTCGGAATTACCGCACTGCTCGGATTTGTGGCAATACCTGCACTGAGAAAGCTGAAATTCGGTCAGACGATACTTGATATAGGTCCTGCCTGGCATAAGTCGAAAAACGGCACGCCTACAATGGGCGGTGTTATGTTCATCGCAGGCGTTGTTATCTCGTTTGCGGCAGGCGTTGCGATAATGTGGGCAAGCGGTGCGATAAATATGGACGATGTAGGCTCACAGAAGCTCGCAAAGGCTATATCGGCTGTTGTGATGGCTCTTATGTTCGGCTTTGTCGGATTTGTAGACGATCTTATAAAGGTAAAGAAGAAGCAGAACGAGGGTCTGAAGCCTATGCAGAAGATAATAATGCAGGTGCTTATCATCGCCGCATTCTTTACCTCTCACGTTATCGCAGGAGATACCTCTACTGTTATCAATTTCCCGTTTTTAGGACAGGTGGATTTCGGAATCTTCTACTATATAGTAATGGGACTCGGCATACTGTATCTTGTAAATGCGGTCAATCTTACAGACGGAATTGACGGGCTTTGCTCATCGGTAACGCTTGTTTACTGCGGTGCGTATGTGCTTATCTGCTCGCTTGTAGGTATGGGGGAGATGGGACTTGTTGCGGCGGCGGCAGGCGCCGGCTGTCTTGGCTTTATGGTGTGGAATCTTCATCCTGCGAAGGTAATGATGGGCGACACCGGCTCAATGTTCTTAGGCGGTATAGTTACCGCTGTCGGAATAGGCACGGGAACGGAATTCGTAATGGTCATCTGCTGTGCAGTGTATATCTGGGAAGCACTTTCGGTTATGATACAGATGACTTATTATAAGCTGACAAAGGGCAAGCGTCTTTTCAAGATGACACCTATACATCACAGCTTCGAGATGAGCGGCTGGAAAGAGGGCAAGATCGTAATGGTGTTCTCGGCTATAGAGCTGTTTGCCTGCGTAGTCGGAGTGTTACTTCAGTATTTCGGCAACTGATTAAAATATATCGAAAGGGGGATTGTCCGTGTCGGATAAAAAAGGTCTGAGCTATGAACAGCGAAAAGCAATGTATGAGCAGAATATCCGTGACACAGACGGAAAGCGACACATTGACAAACTGCGTGACGATACACATAACAGCAACGCAAATAATAACGGAAGTAAAAAGAATGATCCCTCAAAAAGACACAGAGCAGAAAGAATACAGCTTACTCCGCCTGTAAGGGAAACAATACCGGAGCAAAAGGCTGAGCCTGCTCCGGAAAAGAGAATCAGAAAAGAAAAGAAGCACAAAAGCGGAAGATTCAAAAAGTGGTGGAAAAATATTCCCGCTGCACCGGTGATGGAATATGTTCCGAATGCAAGGCGGGGAAGATTCGATATGCCGCTGTTCACTGTAGTGATAATACTGCTTGTTATGGGTATCATCATGATGTCCTCCGCAAGCTACGCTTACGCTTTACAGGAGGAAGGCAACAGCTTTGCCTACGCACAAAAACAGCTTGTTGCGGCGGTGGTCGGATTTGTCGTGATGATAATTCTGTCACGCATAGATTATCGTATGTGGGCAAGGCCGTTCAAAATGATCGGCAAAAATAAGGATTTTGACAACGGCAACGGTCTTAATCCTGCAATGGTGTTTTTCGGATTCAGCGTTATACTTATGATACTGGTTATCTTCAAGGGCGACGCTGTTGCGGATGCAAAGAGATGGATAACTATAGCGGGCGTGCAGATACAGCCGTCGGAGCTTTTGAAAATAGCATCTATCCTGCTTGTAGCATATCTCCTTCAGAGAAATTACGAACGCAGGAAGGAAAGAATACTCGGCTGTCTGCTGTATCTTTGCCTTATGGGCATTATATGTGTGCTTTGTTATGAGCAAAGACACGTTTCCGCTATGATAATCTTCTGCGTGCTGATATACGCAATGATGATAGTCGGTGAGTGCAACGCAAAGGGTCTGATCCTGCTTGCCGTGCTTGCCGTAGTCGGAGTGCTTATAATGTACTACGTTGTACAGTGGGACTATATAACGGAAAGAGTGCAGGGCTGGCTTGATCCTTTCTCGGATATGGGAAAATCGACCTACCAGACCTCGCAGTCGCTTATAACTATAGGTTCGGGCAACCTGTTCGGACTGGGACTCGGAAACTCAAGGCAGAAATATTACTACCTGCCCGAAAGCCAGAACGACTTTGTTTTCTCGATAATATGCGAGGAGCTTGGATTCTTCGGCGGTATGACGGTAATTCTTCTGTTTGTGCTTTTTGAGGTGAGAGGATTTTTCATTGCGGCAAGGGCAAAGGATAAGTTCGGCTCACTGGTGGCATTCGGAATTACTTTGCAGATAGGCCTGCAGGCTATCCTTAATATAGCGGTTGCCTGCAATGCGATACCGAATACCGGTATTTCGCTCCCGTTCTTCAGCTACGGCAGAAGCGCATTGCTGACACAGCTGGCTGAGGTAGGGATACTGCTCAGTATATCCAAAGACGCAAACACCTGATTTACTGCTTGTGAAAGGAAAAGAATATGAATGTTGCATTTGCCGCAGGCGGTACGGGCGGACATATAAACCCGGCGCTTGCCATAGCGGATAAGCTGAAGGAAGTATTTCCCGATACAAATATACTGTTTATCGGCTCTCCCGACGGGCTTGAAGCAAAGCTCGTCAAAAAGGCGGGATATGATTTTGCATCGGTAAAAATGGCAGGTATCCAGCGTAAGCTGACACCGCATAATATAAAGCTGAATGTGCAGGCTGTGCATTATTATCTCAGCGCAGGAAAGCGTATTAAAAAGATATTTGACGATTTTTCGCCCGACCTTGTTATCGGAACGGGCGGATATGTCACGGGTACGGTGCTGAAAACGGCGATAAAATGCGGAATAAAAACCGCACTTCATGAAAGTAACTCTCTTCCGGGTGTATCGGTAAAGATGCTTGCGCCGAAGGCTGACCTTGTGATGCTCGGTACGGAAGACGCAAAAAAGCATCTTGGAGAATGCAAAAAATGCGTGGTAACGGGAAATCCGCTGAGAAACAATATTCCGATAGAGGAAAAATCTGCGGCAAGGAAAAGGCTCGGTCTTCCCGATTGTCTGACTATACTTTCCGCAGGAGGAAGCCAGGGAGCGTCAAGGCTCAATGAGGCGGTTGTACAGCTACTTGCTTATGAGCAGAAAAAGGGCAACATAAATCACATACACGGCTACGGAAAGCACGGCAGGGATACGTTTATGCAAAGCCTTGCGGATAACGGGGTGGACGCAGGAAATCCCCACTTTATCATAAAGGAATATATTGACAATATGTACACCTGTATGTGCGCAAGCGACCTTATTATAACAAGAGCCGGAGCGATGACGCTGACGGAAATAACGGCGATAGGCAGGGCATCGGTGCTTATACCGTATCCGTATGCGGCTGAAAATCACCAGTATTACAATGCGCTTACACTGCAGAATGCAAACGCAGGCAGGATAATTGACGACAAGGAGCTTACAGGCAGTGTGCTTATCGACACTGTGAACAGGCTTGCGGACGATCCCGAGCTTCTCAGGCTGATGAGCGAAAATGCCGCAAAGCTGTCGAAGCGTGATGCGGCAGGCAAAATACTCCGTGAGATAACGGAGCTTATGGGAATAAAGTAAAGATTTCACCTTATTATCCTCAGTAGCATAATATGAAGAAAAGCTATGAGAGGGTGATAATTTGGATAAACAGAAGCTGATAATAAACGGCGGCCGCAAAATCGAGGGCGAACTTTCGCTCCACGGTGCGAAGAATGCGGCACTGCCGATACTTGCGGCAACGGTGCTGATAAAAGACGGGGAAAGTGTAATACATAACTGTCCCAGACTTACCGATGTTGATGCGGCTCTGCGTATACTTTCGCATATAGGTGTAAAATGCAGGCGCAGCGGCAGTACCGTTATATCGGACGCTTGTGCTATAGGCAACTGTGAGATACCGGTAAGGCTGATGCGTGAAATGCGTTCTTCGATAGTTTTTCTCGGCTCGGTGCTTGGCAGGACGGGGCATTGCAGAATGTCATATCCCGGAGGGTGCGAACTGGGACCGAGACCTATAGACCTGCACCTGTCGGCACTTCGCAGTATGGGTGCGGTGATTGAGGAAACGCACGGTTTTCTTGACTGCTCGGCACCTAAAGGGCTTAATGGCACGGAAATATCGCTTTCGTTCCCGTCGGTTGGTGCTACAGAGAATATTATGCTTGCGGCTGTGACCGCAAACGGTGTTACTGTGGTGGAAGGTGCGGCGAAAGAGCCTGAGATAACCGACCTTGCAGGATTTCTGACGGCCTGCGGAGCGCAAATAAGCGGCGCAGGCACTGACAGGATAGTTATCAGAGGCAAGGAAAAGCTCTGCGGAGCGGAGCATAGCGTGATGCCCGACAGGATAGCGGCGGTGACTTATATGTGCTGTGCGGCTGTCACAGGCGGTGAGCTTATCTTGAGCGGTGCGGATATTGGGCATATCGGGGCTGTCGTACCGGTTTTTAAGGAAATGGGATGCAGGGTATATTCATTCGGCAAGGACAGCATTTATATCAAAGCGCCGGAAAGGCTGAAGGCTCCGCATACTATAAGGACGATGCCGTATCCGTATTTTCCGACAGACGCACAGGCGCCGCTTATGGCTGTCTGCACTGTGGCGGATGGAACTGCGGTGTTTGTGGAAAATATATTCGATAACCGCTATCGTCATGTGAGCGAGCTTCTTCGTATGGGGGCTAAAATCAAGACGGAGGGCAGAGTTGCGGTGGTGCAGGGAGTACGCCGTCTTTCTGCGGCGGAGCTGGTTTCTCCCGATCTCAGAGGAGGGGCGGCACTGGTTATTGCGGCTCTTTGTGCGGAAGGAACATCGACAATAGGCGGTATATCGCATATCGACAGAGGATATGAAGCAATAGAGAAATCGCTTTACAGCGTGGGAGCAGACATCAGAAGAATTTAAAAGAAGGAGGTGCGAAAATGGCTGACACAATAAAAAGAGATAAAAGCGGTATGTGGACAGAAATGCCGCCTTCGGCAAAGAACCGCAAGCCTGACATAAGACAGCCGATACCCGCACCCGTACCCGAAAACAATAACAGCAGCAAAGCAGGAAAAAAGAGCGATAAGAAAAAAGCAGACAAAAAAACGGTAAAGCAGGCGAAAAAGAAAAAGGATACAAGAAAACAGCCTGCGGCTTATAGCAGGCAGGAGCGGACGGATAACAAAACAGCCAGTCCTGATAGGCAGGACAGCCCGATGCCGAGCTTTTTAAGCGAGAATACACGCACCGATATTCCTGTAGTGAAGCCTGTGGATATTCAAAACAGGGTACTGCGCAACAAGCCTCGTTCAAAATCGGACAGGAAAGAAAAGAAACGCAGGAAGCGTCTTTCGGCGTACATTGTATATTATGTGATATTCGGTATTCTGGCGGCAGTAATACTGGCGGTGCTTTCGACAACCGTACTGTTCAATCTGTCAAAGTACAGGATAACAGGCGACACGGTGTATACCGAACAGCAGATAATAGATGCCGCAGGGGTAAACACGGGAGATAATCTGATACTTATGGATGTGGGTGCGGTAAGACAGCGGCTTATCGACAAGCTCCCTTATGTAGACAAGGTTGAGGTCAGACGTAATATATTCACCTGTGCGCTTGAAATTAATCTGAATCCTGCAACCGCAATAGCGAATGTAAAGAAAAACAATATTTATTATCTTGTGAGCGAGAACGGCAGAATAATGAACGCCGACCTTAAAACGCCCGATAAGAAATGCGTTGTGGTGACGGGCTTCGATCCTGAATATGCTTCATCGGGAGATTTTCTGTCAGTTACAGATGAGGGCAGCAGAAATATGCTGAGCAAGCTGTTAAGGGCGGTCAAGACATATGACGGAATCGACGATGAGGACGAATATGAGGCACAGCAGAAATACGAAAATGTATTTATGCTTATCGGGCTTTGCAAGGATGTAGGAATAAGCGAACACATCACAACGATAGATATTACAAGTATATACAGCATCAAACTCACTTATGACAACAAGCTGACGCTTGAACTTGGCGATGTCACAGACGCCGCACTTAAACTGACGGTGGCGAAGAATCTTATCGAAAAGGGCGAGTTTGACGGTGAAAAGGGAACTCTTATTCTTTCGCAGCTCAGCGAAAACGCATATAATATGAAGGTCACATTCAGACCCGATTATGACGACGCAAGCAGCAAGGATGATACAAGCGGAGGTAACACGAACAGCGGCGGCGAAACATCATCCGAACCCGAAGTTGTTCCGGGAGATACTACAGATCCCGAAGAACCTGCCGAATAAGAGTTAAAAACGCAAGATATTGTGGTAATTTTAAAGCGTTATTCAAATTATGATGATATTTTTTAGCAAAACGCTTGCAATTACAATACGAATCTGTTAAAATATTATAGTAGACAGTTTTATCTGTAAATAAAACGGAGGAATGCAAAAATGAGCTTTGAATTCGATGAAGAAGAGTTTGAGCGTGACGTCAAGATAAAAGTTGTAGGCGTTGGCGGCGGCGGCGGAAACGCAGTAGAGAACATGGTCAGAAACAACGTCGAAGGCGTTGACTTTATCATAGTAAACACGGATGTAGCGGCACTTAAGGCTAAGGACGGCAGTGCTATGGAGCGTGTGCAGATAGGCAGAAAGACCACCAAGGGTCGTGGTGCAGGCGGAAAGCCTCCCGTTGCGGCTGAATCTGCAAAGGAAAACAGCGATGATATTGAGGAAGCACTGAACGGTGCATCTCTTGTATTTGTTGCCGCAGGTATGGGCGGCGGTACTGGCACAGGTGCGGCTCCCGTTATCGCAGAGATTGCAAAGAAGAAAGGTATACTTACTGTCGGCGTAGTTACAAAGCCCTTTGAATTTGAAAGAGAGTACAAGATGAATCTTGCTCTCCAGGGCATTGCGGAGCTGAGAAAGTACGTTGACGCACTTATAATCGTGCCTAACCAGAAGCTGCTTTCCATTAAGGAAAAGAACATTTCTATCAAGGCGGCTTATGCAATGGTGGATAATGTGCTTTATCAGGCTGTAAAGGGTATTTCGGATCTTATCACACACGACGGCTTTATCAATATTGATTTTGAGGACGTAAGATCTACTCTTGAGGGTGCAGGCGACGCACATATGGCTATAGGTCACGGCTCAGGTGATACGAGAGCTGAGGAGGCTGTAGCTGAGGTTGTTAACAGTCCGCTGCTTGAAACATCCATCAAGAATGCAGGAAAGCTGCTTGTTAATCTTACTATGTCTGAGGATACGCCTCTTGATGACGCTGAAAAGGTAATGCAGTTACTTACACAGTCGGCTTCAAAGGATGTACAGGTTATACACGGTGTTGACTTTGACAGCGATCTTAAGGATGAGATGGTTATTACCGTTATCGCTACCTGCTTTAAGGACAGCGAGGGTCATTCTATGATTACATCTGATGAGGCTGTAGCAAAGACAGTTCTCGCTTCTACTCCCACAGAGGATACAGGCTCGGAAAAATCGGCGGATAACTCTTTCACGGAATCTCTTATTTTCCCCGAAACACCTGCAAATGCAGGGGAGTCCGGTGATGACGATCCTTTCACGGAGCTTTCGGCACTTCTGAACAACAGAGGTAACTGATAATTAAGTTAATATGATTGCTCTCGTCTTTATGTCGGGAGCAATTTTTGTGTATGATAATGAATTGATGATACAAGCGGTTTACTGACGAAAAAATCCACTGCCCGAAAGCAGTGGATTTTCGTTTTTACATATCGGTTTAAGCCGTCTTATTCGCTTCTCAGTGCGAGGACGGGATCTTTCTTAGCCGCATAGTGTGAGGGGATAAGTCCTGCGATAAGGGTAAGGAGCATACTGATAATTACCAGTATTACTGCACCCTGCCACGGCAGTACGCACATACCTGAGATGCCTGTGAGGTTGTACACTATAGCGTTTGCGGGGATAAGCAGAAGCAGTGTTACTCCGATACCGATTGCGCCTGCGGCAAAGCCGACAATGAGCGTTTCTGCATTGAACACACGGGAAATATCTCTCTTGCTTGCGCCCATAGCACGAAGTATGCCGATCTCCTTTGTACGCTCAAGTACGGAAATGTAGGTGATAATGCCTATCATTATAGATGATACAACCAGCGAGATTGCAACAAAGGCGATAAGGATAACGCTTATTGCGTCGATTATCGTTGATACCGAGGTCATCATCAGTCCGACAATATCCGTATACTCAATCTTGAGGTTTTCGTTGCCGTCGGCTTTGACTTTATCGTTATAAGTGCTGATGATTTCTTCTATTTTTTCCTTTGCGTCAAAGTTCTTCGGATAGATGCTTATCATACTCGGCTCGTCAAGAGAAGCAACACCGAGAAGCGTCATATTACCGTCATAGGTAGCTTCGGATTCGGTGCTCATCTGCTTTGCGAAAGCATCTGCTATCTGCTGTTCGGTCATGCCCATCTGCTGTGCCTGCTGAAGCTGTGACATAATTTCTGCCTGTTGTTCCTCGGGCAGTGTTGCGATATATTCCTTTATATCATCCATTGTGACAGCCTTTTTATCCTCGTCCTTTGCAAATTCCTTGCCGGTGAAAATATCGGTGTCGGGAGAGCTTTTCTGCTCCTTTACAACCTCGCTGTCATTTACCTTGTTTACAAGATACTCTGTAAGCTCGTGAGTGTAGCCTATTGCGGATGACGAGCTTGACGACATAATGCTGTTCTCTTCGGGCTTTATAATGCCGACAACCTTTATAGGCTCGGCATCCTCGACAACCTTTGTCATATAAATCTTGTCATCGCTCTTGTCTGTCCAGACACCGTTTTCTTTTTCGTAGAATTCGGGGTTTGTCACAAGTCTGAATTCAAGTCCGAGAAGCTCATCGTAGGTGTAGGTCTGTAATTTGCTTGTGAAGTCGACCTTTTCGTTGTTGTTGCTCATAGCGCTTTTTACAGCATTGACAAGCTCGTCACTGTCCATAAGTCCCATACAGTAAAGGCTGTAGTCGGAAATCTCGTTATCCTTGTTTACCATTACGACAACTTCATTGTAAGCACTAGGCATTCTTCCTGCAAGCACCTTGTACTGCTCGTTTAACAGCTTATCATTGTCAAGAAGCTCTGTCCAGGTGTCATAGCTTGCACTTACAACGTTGCTCATAAGCTGTGAGTCGTACATTGCGTTAGTCATACCCATATCTTCAAACAGGGTAGCGGGGTTTACCTGAATTATGCCTTTATCCTTATCGTTCCTGAAAATATTGAGCGGAGTGGAATAGCCATACTTTATATCGCTGACATAATCGTTTATTTCTTTTCCGTCATTTTCAAGATAGGATTTAAAGCTCTTTAAATCATTGGATTTAAGCTGGGTGAGCATGGAATTTACCATACTGCCCATTATATTGTTTGAATGTATCTTGCCGTCATCGGTGCCGTCGCTCTTGTTTTCCTTCATCATTGACGTCATCATAGAGGTCATATCCATAGAGTTGCGTGAAATGGATATGGGGTAGCTTGCGAGCGTTTCCTCCTCGACCGATTTAATATAAAGCTGTGCGCCGCTCGATATTGACAGGATAAGCGCTATGCCTATAATACCTATGCTTCCCGCAAAAGAGGTCATAAACGTTCTGCCCTTTTTGGTCATAAGATTATTAAGGCTGAGCGACAGAGCGGTAAGGTAGGACATTGACGGTTTCTTTGCCTTCTTTTCCTTGCCTTTTTTATTCTCGATAGGCTCGACAATGTTCCGGTCATAAGGGTTTGTGTCATCGACTACCTTACCGTCAAGAAGCCTTATTATTCTGTTTGAATATTTTTCGGCAAGCTCAGGGTTATGCGTTACCATAATTATCAGCTTATCTTTGGATATTTCCTTTAAAAGCTCCATTATCTGAACGCTGGTTTCGCTGTCAAGAGCACCTGTCGGCTCATCGGCAAGCAGTATATCGGGGTCGTTTACAAGCGCTCTTGCGATGGCAACTCTCTGCATCTGACCGCCCGACATCTGATTGGGCTTCTTTTTCAGCTGGTCGCCAAGTCCGACCTTAACAAGCGCTTCCTTTGCTCTTTGTCTTCTTTCGGCTTTTGACACGCCCGACAAAGTCAGTGCAAGCTCTACATTTGAAAGCACCGTCTGGTGCGGTATCAGATTATAGCTCTGGAATACGAATCCGATCGAGTGATTGCGGTATGTATCCCAATCTGCGCTTTTGAATTCTTTTGTGGATCTTCCGCCGATGATAAGGTCGCCGTCGGTGTATCTGTCAAGACCGCCTATAATGTTTAAAAGCGTGGTCTTGCCGCATCCCGACTGACCGAGTACAGACACGAACTCGCTTTCACGGAAGTCCATGCTGACGCCTCTCAGTGCGTGGACCTTTTCGTTTCCGATTTTATAATCCTTTGTTATGTTTTTCAGTTGTAGCATCGTTTTGTCCTTTTCACAAGTTTTAAATAACAGGTATAAAATCATTTTATGTCCTGTATCAGACAATATTTCGGCTTATTTTAAACCTGCTGTGTTAACGGTATTTAAACTTTTCTTTTTCTTATCTTCTTTCTCGGTTTCTTTGTTTTCAATGGGGAGATAGACGGTGAACTGCGTACCCTTGTTAAGCTCGCTTTTAACACGGATCCTTCCTCCGCACAGCTCAACGATACGCTTTACCATAGCAAGACCCAGCCCGTTGCCGCCTGTTGCGTGTGAGCTGTCGCCCTGATAGAATTTCTCGAAAATACGTTCTGTAGTGGCTTTGTCCATTCCTATGCCGTTATCGGTGACACGCACACGGATTTCATTGCTGTTCTTCGGGTTTATGTCAAGGCGTATCTCGATAGTACCGCCGTCCTGAGTGTATTTTATAGCATTGCCTATAACGTTCAGCCATACTTGCTTCAGCATTTCGCTGTTGCCGTAATAGTTAAGCTCGCAAAGCTCGGGTATTACCTCCTGATTCTTTGCGCCCCACTGGCTTTGTAACTGCAGAACGCATCTGCGAAGCTCCTCGTCAAGAGAGAACTCCTTCTTATCGGTGATTATCTCCTGATTTTCCAGCTTGTTCAGCATAAGAATATTGCTCGACATATTTATGAGCCGTTGCGATTCGTTTATGATTATGTCGATATATTCATCCTCCTGCTCCTTTGTAAGACCGCCTTTTTTAAGCTGTTTTGCAAAGCCGTATACGGAAACCATAGGAGTTTTGAATTCGTGCGAGAAGTCGTTTATGAAGTCGTTTCTGAAAAGCTCGGTATTGCCAAGCTCCTTTACCATTATGTTAAAATTCTCCTGTATATGCGAAAGCTCGCTGTTTCCGTTTTCCTCAAGTCTTACCGAAAAATCGCCTTTTGAAACCTTGAGCAGACCCTCCTTGAGATCGTTTAGCGGACGGAGAAGTATGCCTGACAGCATAGCAGACAGTATACTGCCGATAATTACGCACGAGCATAGCATTATCAGGGGCATAAGCATAGGCACTACCTCAATATGCTTCATCAGACCGAAAGCACTGAGGACATTATAGATCATCACGCAGATAATGCCTGCAGCTACCATTATGAAAAATACGAACAACACAACATAAGCGTTTATCGAGCGTAAACGCTTTTCTTCATCGCTTATTCTCTTGTGCATTTTATTCCTCCATTTTAAGTCAATGCTGTTTCAGCACAGCCTTGTAGCCAAGCCCTCTGACAGTCACTATCTCGAAATCCTCGTTGTCACGGAAACGCTCACGCAGACGGTTGATATGTACGTCGATCGTTCTTTCATCGGTTTCGGTTTCCATATCCCACAGCTCGTCCATAAGCTGACGGCGTGTGAATATTTTGTTCTGATAGCTGAGCAATTTGAACAGCAGCATAAATTCCTTGTTGGGAAGCTCGTGCGTGACGCCGCCGCAGGTAACTGTAAGCGCATCATAGTCAAGCACGGTATTGCCTGCGTGGAGCTTATGCTCGTTGGCAATATTACTGCGGCGCAGGAGTGCGGATATGCGAAGGAGCATTTCTTCGTCATCAACAGGCTTTACCATATAATCGTCCGTTCCTGCACGGAATCCCGCAATTTTATCTGCCGAGGTTTCTCGTGCGGTCACCATAAGAACGGGGGTGTTGCAACCGCCCTCACGAAGCGTTTTAACAAATTCGTAGCCGTCCATACGGGGCATCATTACGTCAAGCAGGATAAGATCAACGTGCTGTCTGTCGAGTATGTCAAGTGCGTCTATGCCGTCTACGGCAGGTACCGGCTCGTAGCCGTTCTGCTTAAGCACTGTGCACATCAGTTTTCTTGTGTTTGTATCATCTTCCGCAACCATTATATGAAACATATTATTTCCTCCGTTTCTTTAACCGGTGTTAATTACTTATATTATATTTTTCTTCATTTAACCGAATATAAACCGCCTGCCGTTTGCCGATATAAACAAATACGCCCTTGCCGCAGACCGTTTCTGCATTATGCAAAGGCATATTTATATCAGCTTGTAGAAAAAGTACGCTTTTAATAAAATAGATTAAGTTTTCAATCCCTATCCCCAAACCCCTTTCCCTCGGAAAGGGGCTGAGTGTGGGGCTGCCGCCCTCACCCCGCTTGGGGCTTCGCCCCAAACCCCATTTTAAAATTGTATAGATTTATCTACAGGCTGATTTATAAATCAGATATTCAGCAGATATGACAGTGTATCGCCTATTTCTCCGAGTGCGTTTTCAGGCGTCATACCGACAAGAACATCGGTGGCTCCGTGTTCAACGCAGAAGGAAGCAACGTTGAAGTTGCAATAGCGCACATCTATGACATATATTTCGCTGAACGATGATGTGAGACAGGGTATCATTGCGCTGGGGTAATCGTCTTTAAGCACAACAAGAACTCTGTCATTCTTTACATCGGTGGTGATATGCTTTATATAGCTGTCGGCAACCATATAAAGACTGTAGAACGAGCTTGCGCTGTAGTCGGAGGCGGGCATCAGCGGATATTCGAACTGATACTCATAATCCGCATTGTAATACTCGGTGGTATAGTCGTTCTTGGGCACATAATAAGTGAATGTTTCGCCCTCGTACATAAGTCCGTCATAATTTGTTGCGGCATATACGGAGCCTAAGCAATCCTTCTCGTATTTATCGTAATCGGACAGCTTTGCGAATTTTACATCTGCGGCTTTGGCAAAGCTCTGAGCAACATAATATGCGCCGAGCTGCTGCCAGTGGCAGTCACGCAGGAAGAAAATATTCTCCTTCTGGTGAGGCAAAAGAGCATCCATAGCGTTTATGACCTTGACGTCCTTGCTCAGCATATTTGAAATATATACGGAGTCGCTAAGCTCGGTATACTGAGCCTTCTGAAGCTGAGAGGGGGTTATGAATGTATTCTGCGTCAAAGCGAGCAGGCTGTAGACGTTTGCGCCGGGAAGTGCTTTTGCAAGCGAATTTACCGTGTTGGCATAGTCCTCCGCATTTTCACGTTTGCCGCTGTAAAGCTGTGCGCCGTATATGGTGTCGCCGCTTTGATAAACAAGCTGTGAGCCTTCTTCGAAAAGCACCTGTGCATCCGGGTCGGAGGGCTCTGTATATGTGTTTTCGGGCTTAGGCGAATTACTGCTTTCATCGGACTTTGAACCGGTTTCGCTTTGCTGATTTCCTGAAGAAGAATCATTCTTACTTTCGGTTTCGGGGGCGCTTGAGGGAGCGTCACTTGAAGTGTCCGACGGTGCAGGGGTAACGATAACGATAGGCTTTGTTGACGCAGTTGTAACCTCGGTCTGAGATGAACCGCTGTTTACCTGTGTGACATTGCCTTTAATCTCTGCGCCGTTGAGCGAGAATCCGAAAAGCGAGCGGAAGCCTGCGCCGATAGACTTGAAGGTATCTCTGAACGGTACGGTATCATTGAAGAAATAGCTTATATCCTCTGTGTATTTACCGCTCCAGTAAGCGTCCCATGTAAACTCAGGGAAGGTGGCAAGGTTACGCTTTTCGGCTTCGGATATGGTAGGGCGTGGCAATACAAGCAGACCGATTGCCACAGCTGCAAAGAAGGCGGTGCATACGCCGATGTTTATTCTGACGGCAAGCTTCTTTTTACGCTCGGAATCAGAACTGCTTTCGCTCTGTACCTTATCTTCCTTGTCCTGTTTTTCGGGCTTTACTCTGATTTGCTTTGTGCTTTCTGCGGATTTTTTGCCTTTCGGGGCTTTTACGGAATGAGTATCTTCGCTTTTTGCGGCTCTGACAGGCTTTTCGTGTTTTGCTTTCTTAGGCTCGTGGCTTTTCTGGGATTCCATCTTCCGACGGTATATCTCGTTAAGCTCCTCAAGCTCCTTATCATCAATATGGTCTGACAATGTTACTCACTCCTTTCTCAGAACTGCCAGTAGATAAACGGGTTGTTGGTGGCGTTTACAAGCAGGATGCTGCTCAGTGCAAATATCGCAACATTAAGCACCGTCTGACCTACAGAGGTTGCAAGGTAAAGATTTTTGCTTTCTAATTTTTTCTTGAGTGCGGGGATAACAGGCATACACAGCACTACGCTTACGATGAAAAGCCAAGCGTTAGCTGTCATATTCTGCATTGAAATCTTGTCTGTGAACGAGTTTCCGTTAAGTCCGACAAGGTTTCCGAGGAACGTGCCGAGCTTGCCTAAATCGGTAAAGTAGAATATACCGAAGCCGACAACAACTACTATCGTATTGTAAATATGTGCAACAGCCTTAGGCATCTTTCTCATATTCTTGTTGCCTATGGTACGTTCTATCAGAATGAACAGTCCGAAGTAAAGACCCCAGATTATATAGTTCCAGTTTGCACCGTGCCAGAAGCCTGTGCAGAACCATACAAGAAAGAGGTTGAGGTATTTTCTTCTCTTACCGAAGATAGGAACATACAGCAGGTAGTCACGGAAGAATGTACCGAGCGAGATGTGCCATCTCTGCCAGAACTCAGTGATATTCTTGCTGACAAACGGATAACGGAAGTTTTCGTCAAAGTGGAAACCGAATATACGTCCAAGACCTATGGCTATATCGGAATATCCGGAGAAGTCGAAGTAAACCTGCATAGCGTAGACTATTACCGTGTACCACGTTCCGACAACGGACAAAGACGCAAGATCGCCGGTCTTGAAGAACGTATCGACGATAGTGCTGAGGTTGTTTGCAAGGATGACCTTTTTGCCAAGACCCATGCAGATCCTTGTAATACCCTCGCTTACATCGGCAGAGGTTATAACTCTGTTGTCTATCTCGTTTTCGATTACGGCATAGCGGACAATGGGACCTGCAACGAGCTGAGGGAACATCGAAATGTACATAAGCAGCTTGTACCAGCTTCTCTGCACCTTTATTTTGCCCCAGTAGCAGTCGAGGATATAAGAGATAATCTGGAATGTGAAGAAGCTGATGCCTATCGGCATTTCAATATGCGGAACGGGCAAATCCACAGGGCTTATTGCATTGAAGTTTTCGACAAGGAAGCCTGTATACTTGAAGAATACAAGAAGTCCTATATCGAACACAAGCGTACAGGCGGTCACTATCGTAGCTTTTTTAGTGTCACGGAACTTATCTATCAGAAGTCCGCCGACATAGTTTACGGTAACGCTTCCTATAAGCAGGAATACCCACACCGGCTCGCCCCATGCGTAGAATATCATTGAGAATACGATAAGCACCCAGTTTCGATATACTGTTTTACGGCAGATGAAATATGCTATAAAGCACAGAGCCATAAAGAAGTACAGAAAAAATAAATCGGCGAATATCAACTGTATCGTCCTTTCTTTTGCAGCTTTTAGTATCTGTGATTTTTTGTCTGCCTGATTTGAGGCAGACCCTAATCAGTATAATTATACTATATCCGAGCCTGTATGTCAATTTATAAACTGCATAACTGTGATGTTTTTCGGTACTGCGAAATGTAAGGTTAACAGCCGGCGGTTATGGAGTGGGGAAGGCAGAAAAGTGATGCCGCTGTGCCTGCCATACAACAAACCCCCGAAAACCGTGATGTAAAACGGTTTCGGGGGTGGAGGTTATTGTCGCTCCTAAGTACAAAACAGACTTTAACTGTTTTTGCTTAGGAATTTTAACTTGATGCGCTTTAATTTGGTACAGGTTATCTCAATTGTATGAGGTATTTCTGCTTTTGCTATCAATTAGTTATCACTCGGATGCTATCAAGATAATTAAATTTCTTGTAATACTATTGGTAACACTTGAGAAAACTTACTGATCATATAATCTGGTTTTATATTAGATAAAACGAATTGTTCTTTGAGTTCTTTTTCCTTCTTAAAATCTTCTTCAGTCCAACTTGTTATATCAACAAGCAAATTATAATAATTGTTGTTGTCTTTTGGATAATTAGCCCATATTGATGTTATATTTGCCATTTTTGCCATATACACATCTTTAGTTAAACTATCACCAATATAAACTGTCTCGCTTATACTGCACTTTTCTTGTTTGCAAATGGTGATTAGTATATCTTTATCAGGTTTTTTAGTTTTTACTGTAATTATTTTTTTATCCAAAGGGATATCACTTATATATTTACTTTCGGATGTATATATGTTTTTAAAATATTGAGTAATTCCTAGTTTTTTCAAACGATAAAAGCCATTTTCCTGGGCAGATTCAGTATATCCAATTATTGTAATGCCATTTTCAAACAATTGCTTAAGAGTATCTTCAACTCCATCATACAATTTCAAGTTACGCTTCCTAATTGAGTTGAATTTATGGAATGCTTCTCCTAAAATTTCTTTAATATCCTCTTTGCTTTTTCCGTTATATTTGTTCAATATTGATGGTAATTCTAATGTCGCAAAAGGATATTCAACGCTACCATAACTTTGGTGTATCGACTTAAACTCTTTTAAAAGAACATCTTTGTTTATTTTTGTGATGCTCGCTATTTCATCCACCATTCCATAGAAAGAAGGAATAAAATAGCCAAGCCAATCGTATAGCGTATCATCCAAATCTGTAATAAGAAGTTTTTTCATATTTTATCTCTCCAATGGCAATACAATAGTTTGATATTCCGAATCTTCGGAACTTTCATCACTATAAATTTGATAAAATTTAATGTAAAGTTTATTGTCATCAAAACCAAGTGTTCCAAACAGATTTTGTGTGTGCTTACATCCAGTTCCACCCATTCCTATTACAGATATCTTTTTCATTTGTGTTTCATTGTTTTCGTTGGAAAAACTTGTGTCAGGATACGTCACCTGAGCAACAATAGATTTATGTTTATGACCATGCAATAAAACCTTGACATCGTGTTTTATCATCCAATTCATCAATCGGTCAGCATCATATACAACGCTACTTGCCCTTTTGACATCAATAGCCTCAGTATAACAAACAGGCAAATAATGATGATGCATCATTACTATTCTAATTACATTTCTCGCCTTTTTATTGTTCCAACCCATTTCTGTTGCAACAAAGTTCAACTGTTTTTCAGAAAGGTATCCGTGTCCATTAAAATTTTGATGCTGTTGTAGATATAGGCTGTTTAATGCGACAATTTCAACTACATGTCCAGACGACAACAATATTTTTTTACCACAACAATAATATTCGTTGGGAGAGATATTATATACCGACTTGTAAAAATTAGAATAAGCCTTGGTATACAGCTTAGAAACAGCTTTTGGTTTTTCATCTACATCCAAATCTTTTTGAGAAAACTTAAAGTCGTGATTGCCGGGACAAATGGCAATATTTTCATTTGTAAAAACATAATTTCTGCTCAAGTCATCTATCAATTTTGTAGCTTTTTCAAACCCGTTTTTCTCAGCAGTTGATGTAATATCGCCCGTAATAATTAATCCCCCGATTTCATCTTGTACATTGCTTAAACATCCTTGTATATGTTCAAATAATGATTTAGTGGTTTCATCATTATCAACACTAAAATCACTATCAGCCAAATGCAGATCTGATAGCCACAACAGTGAACTTCCGTGTGATTGAAAATACTTTTTACTAAAATTATTCGGTTGAACATAATCTGAATTCAACAAAACTATTTCGTTTTGAGAATCTGTATCTTTAGATTCTCTGACAAACCACACTGTTCTTTCTTGCTGGATTAGTTCTTTGATTGAATATATCTGTTTGTTATCAAAACACGTATAGTTCACTTCGCCTTCCGAAAAAAGCGAATCGACATTTACATACGAATAATTACGCAACTCATCCTCGACACATTCTGTAATCGAAGTAAATTTGAACCAAGCGTGGTAAGTACTGTTTCTGTAATAATCTGGCGTAGCATCTTTTTCGGGCGATTCTATTTTTTTATTCTTATTCGCCTTAATCTGAGCACACAGTGCTTTGTATAATTTTCTCTGTCCAGAATCAACAAGAAACACTTCAATTGGGGAATTGTCTGCTTGTGTATTTAATGCCCCGAACTCATCTTGCGGTGTTTTCTCATTGCCTTTTTTCCACCAAGCCCACCAAACATAATCTTTTTCATCAATTATCGATTGGTGACGCTTTATAGTTTCGTTTTCAGCAATATCAAGATCTCTAAATCTTAATATTAATGTTTTAAAATCCATTTATTTTCTCCTATCGACCGTAACAGTGCATTCAAAAACTCAATCAATTTATCAAAGAAGAAATAACTTCTTCATGCCACTTAACATCAGTAATTTGCGGTACTTTTGCAAAAGAATCTTTAACAGCTTTTACAATATCTTTGTAGTATACGCTATTCTTAAGGAAAGCTAATACCTCGTTATTTGTAAATGGCATTATAACAACACCATCTACTTTGGTATGTGTGTTGGTTGATTCTAGTGATACCGAAGCAACAGCTCTCCATATGATTAACTCCTATTAGGAAAACACACTGTCAAAGGGGTATGTAGCGGGGGTTAGCCCGCTACTGCGGGTTTTGTGGTGTTGATTTCAATGTATTCTGCTATGCGTCTAAATTCATCCGCAAACTTAAATCTCACACTAATGTTTCCATTCTCATAAACCTTGATATGGTCGATCAGCTCAACGAGAAGTTCCCGGGAAAGCTGGTCGATATTTTGATGTTTTGTAAAAGCCACCAATGCGGGATGCTCACTCTTTACACCGCTTGCCAGTTCCGCCCGTTCAGCGTTCAGCCGGGCCAGTACATCCGTAAGAGCGATGGTCTGTCGTTCATAATCGGCTTTCATATCCCGGTAGTCCTGCTGGGTAATTTCCCCGTCTTTCCAGTCTTGATAAAGGGACTGCTTGTAGCGGCTGATTTTTGCCAGTTCCCGCTCTTTCGCAGCAATCAGTTCTTCCAAACGGATGGACTGGCTCTTTTTGACCGGGGCGGTGTTAATGCGGGCAATCATTTCCGAGTATGAAACAGCCAGATGGACTTGCTGTTGTACCGCAAAGAGGACAGCGGCCTCCAGACGGTTATGCTTGATTGAGTGCATTGTGCAGGCTGTCCGGGAGCGGTTCTTGTAGGTGGAGCAGGCATAGTACACATTATTGTTGTTGCCCACGCTCCGGGTAATTGCCCGCCCGCAGTCAGCACATTTCAGAAAACCGCTGAACAGGTGGACTTCCCGGCCTTTTGGAGAAGTACGGGTATCCCGCTGTAAAAGGGCCTGTACCTTATCAAAGGTTTCATAATCAATGATTGCCTCATGCGTACCAGCTACTTCCACCCATTCTTCACGGGGAACGCTTTCAACCTCGTGTACCTTATAGCTTTTTACCCGACTGCGGCCCTGTGCTAAATCCCCGGTATAGGTGGGGTTTGTCAGAATGGAGTGGATCATGCGGGCTCCCCACATAGGATCGTCATATCCTCTTGTTGAAACGGGTATGCCCTTTTGCAGTTTATAAGCCGAGGGGCTGGGTACGCCGTGTTCATTCAGATACAAAGCGATGGCCCGTTTCGATGTCCCCTTTAGGAACAAAGAGAAAATAAGTTTGACGATTTCAGCGGCATCGGGATCGATGATCAGCCGGTGCTTGTCCTTTGGGTGCTTCACATATCCATAAGGAGCAAATGCGCCGATATACTGACCGTTGCGCCGCTTGTAGTCAAATACCTGGCGAATTTTCTTTGAGGTCTGGTAGCAGTATTGATCGTTCATCACATTTGTAATCGGGACGATAATACTGGAAACGCTGTCCGGGTTGAGATAGCTGTCCACATTTTCAGCAAGACTGATAAAACGGACACCCATCTGAACAAACAGGTTATCAATCAGACTTCCCGCATCGCTGTAATTTCTTGCAAAACGGGAAAGGTCTTTTACTACCACGCAGTTTATTTTCCCGCTCATTACATCGGAAAGGAGCCGCTGGAAATTCTCCCGGTTGGCGTCCGTTCCTGTGTGTCCATCGTCTACATATTCGGAAACACTTTCAAATTCTCCGATATGCTTCTGGTAAAAGTCATTGAGCAGATCACGCTGGTTGATGACGCTGTTGCTGTGGTCCATTCCCTTTCTCCAGTCCTTGTCGTCTTCAGTTAAGGTGTCAGAGAGATCCGTTTCAACAACTCTGTGGAGTTGGAGTGATTTGAGTGATTCCCGGGTTCTAGCATTCTCTATTAGGACCTCTCTCACATGCGGGAATGGGTTCGATAATGAAACGCTCTTGAGTCTCGGCATTCCAACGAATACAGCCTTCTCTAGGTATTGAATCGTGCCCTTCTTTCCTCTCCACTCGCACAACTCGTTCAAGTCTAATCCTCATCCTCATTCTCGTTCATTACTTCTCATTACCAATTCACCACCCTTGTCCTCTTCTCCTCGAAACACATCGCGACCCAGTACGAGTGATTTCAGCGATGGTAAGTCTAGTTCTCACTGCTCCAGCAATCCTCAACTCTCCAACCGAACCCTTTCGACAGCCACAAGACTACCATCACCAATCTTCACGCCCTCCAAACACAAACAATCCCTTGCTTCAAATACACCTGCTTTCACCTTGATGAAGCACTCCTTTCCAATGTCCACACTCTTCAAATGTGGGAATCCAACGAACTGCAAGGACTTCACGTACTGAAAGCTTTCATTCCCAATAGTCAGTTCTCTCAGCTGTGACAGGCCACAGAACTCCCAATCATCCAACTCGCAACTGTTACACGTTTTGTTGCTGATATGCAAGGCTTCAACCGTGCTACAAACCCCTATCAGGTCCCTATCCTTTTTGACATGTACCACAGTTCCTTTATTCTGTTCCGCATTGCTCTTAACATCTCCTAAGGGAGTGGAGTGTGGATGTGTGCTAGTCTCCGAAAGAGGAGTCCTATTGACTAAACTGTGTAGAGAAGAGGGGATTCCCTCTTTGATGAGTTTCGTTACAGCGTCAATCACGAATGGGTGCTGCACATGAACTCATA
>OGFY01000515.1_pt1 | contig 37096 bp, 30 predicted proteins | sample 1570951 | NCBI WGS metagenome assembly OGFY01 (sample SAMEA2581942, study PRJEB24529) | metagenome | biome: Human gut stool | place: China | collected 2011
CTGCCCCGCGGAACCTCGATTCCGCTTCGCTTCATCTCGGTCGCGGGCGGCCTGCCTATACCCTGGCAACTCTCTGTCTGCTCACGCAAGCGTGGCAGCCAATGAGTTGTCAGGGTGCAGGTCAGGCTTTAATACGCGAAAACAGTCCGCATAAGGCGGACTGTCAATCTATCGTAACAATCCTCTTATTGTTCGAGTAACTCGCTCAGGTTGGCACCTTCCTTTATAATGTGGGGTTGCCGCAGCTTCTTAGATCCTTTGTATCTCCACTGCTCTGAATAAGAGAAAGTTTCTTTATTAAATTAGTATTTTACTTTCGTATCAGACTATACAACGCATTGTCTATTATGTCAATATAGTTTAGAAAACTTTCATTATATTTTCTTATCTATGACTTCCCAGTAACCATACTTTGGGAATCCATTTCACAAGTCAAAATACCGACACGCTGCCTGTACCTGCCCGCCACAACCGGTACACCTGCTCTGCCGTATCTGCCAGGTTTCTCTTTGCATTTTCATTTTTCATGGCTTCTTCCAGTGTAACCACATTTCGCAGAATCGGAAAAAATGCATCGATTCCATGTTCATTGCATTTTTCTGCATCCACTCCGGTTGCCCCGGTAAATGCGATCACAGTCTTTCCGTATTTCTTTGCAAGTCCGGCTACTCCTATCGGTGCTTTTCCCATGGCGGTCTGTCCGTCCATTTGTCCTTCTCCGGTAATCACCAAGTCTGCTTCTCTGATGTACTCTTCCAGCCGGGTTTCTTCTAAAACAATCTTGATCCCTGACTCTAAAACTGCATCAGTAAATGTCAGAAATGCAAATCCCAGCCCTCCGGCTGCCCCGGTTCCTGCCTTCTTCGGATCTGCTTTCGGGAATTTTTTTCCTGCCAGTGCCGCATAATTTCCCAGCCATTGATCCATCTCCACAACCATGGACGGAGTTGCCCCTTTCTGCGGACCAAATACAGCACTGCACCCCTGTTCACCACACAGACTGTTCGTCACATCACACGCTATACGGAATCTGCACTCCTTTAATTCGGGCAGAACATGAGCCTCCGTGATCGTTTCTAAAACTTTCAGTCCTCTCGCTCCGAATGGAATCTGATTTCCATTTTTATCAAGGAATCCGTATCCAAGTGCCTGCAGCATCCCTGTTCCACCGTCATTGGTTGCACTTCCACCAATGCCGATAATGAATCGCCTGCAGCCTTTTTTGACGGCATCCCGGATCACTTCACCGACACCATATGTTGTCGTATAGAGCGGATTTCTTTTTTCATCTGGAACGAGTGTGATCCCGGCCGCACCCGCCATCTCAATCACGGCTGTCCCGGAAGCTTCAATAATTCCATATTCACATATGACCGGTGTTCCCAGTGGTCCTGTTACCTGTATCTGCTGTCTGCTGCCGCTCATTCCCGACGTCAGTGCCTCTACCGTTCCCTCGCCACCATCTGCCAGCGGTCTTACGAGTACTTCTGCCCCGGCATCTGCCCTGTGGATTCCTTCTGCCACAGCCTTTCCGGCATCCATGGAAGTCATACTGCCTTTAAACGAATCTATCGCTGTTACAATTTTCATTCTGCTTTTCCTTCCTCTTCTGACAGCGTCATCATTCCTGACATAATGCAGCCACCCTTTGCTCCGGCTTTTACAAGTTCTCTCCACTGCTCCGGCTCAAAATGGATTCCACCAATCCCATAGACCGGCAGCCTCACTGCATCACAGACTTCTTTCAAAAATCCGATTCCCCTTGGAGGAACTCCTTTCTTACAATCAGTCGCATAAATATGCCCTGCCACCAAATAAGATGCCCCCAGCTTTTCCGCTTCAACCGCTTCTTCCACCGAGTGAACCGAAGTCCCTATCTGATAAAATGTTCCGCTGCCCTGATTTTTCTCCTGTATCACAGCCTGATTCACCAACTGCCGCAGCACAGGAAGTGGGAGATGAATCTGGTTACTGTTTAATTTTACCGCAATCTGCCAGAAATTGTGAAGAATACATGGAACTTTATACGTTTTACAAATTTTCATTACCTGTCCGGCCAGTTGTTCATACTCCGCTTCTGTCAGATCCTTTTCCCTTAAAATCAGTGCTTTGGGATGCCATTCGCATACTATTTTGATCTGCTCAAGGAACGGTCTTTTGCACAAATGCCGGTTGCTGACTGCGATCACATTTTCGCAGTACTCCTGATTTTCCTTATACATAGATATAATCGCTCATAACCGGCTGAAGATGATTTGTCAGCAGTGCATCATAAACTTCCTTCACTGACCGTCCATCGGAAATCTCAAACTGGTCATCGCCTTTCTCTTCAATTTCTTCCACGTGACCTCCAATTCCTGTACTGACCCCGGCAGAAATTTTCGTCGCTGCAATCTGAACAAGATGATCTCTTACCCGTTCGCATTCCCTTGTCGAAACCGTAATGCTGGCAAATGGCATAAATAACCGGTATGCACAGACAACCTGCAGAAGCTGTTGTTCATGCACATCCATCGGATTGATCCGGTCATTATTGATGATCGGACGAAGTCGCGGACAGGAAAATGCAATCTCAGCATGGGGATATTTTCTTTGAAGAAGATATGCATGATATCCTGTCGCAAATGCATCTTTTCTGAAATCATCCAGTCCCAGCAAAGCACCGAACCCCACACCACGCATTCCGCCCATTAATGCACGCTCCTGTGCATTGACACGATACGGATAGATTCTTTTATGCCCTGCCAGATGCAGTGTCTCATATTTATCTGAATTATAAGTTTCCTGAAATACTGTCACATAATCTGCTCCACACTCATGCAGATAAGCATACTCATCTGAATTGACCGGATAGATCTCAAGCCCGATTACTTTGAAATATTTTCTTGCGATCTTACATGCCTCTCCAATATATTCTACATCCGATTTGCTCCGGCTCTCACCTGTCAGGATCAGAATTTCCTGCAGTCCTGTCGCTGCGATCGCCTGCATCTCTTTTTCGATTTCTTCTGCATTCAGCCTTGCTCTGTTGATCTTGTTATGGCAGTTAAATCCACAGTAAATACAATAATTTTCACAGTAATTCGCAATGTAGATCGGAGTGAACATATAGACGCTGTTCCCAAAATGCTTTCTTGTCTCCACCTGTGCCGCCTGTGCGATTTTCTCCAGATATGGAAGGGCTGCCGGGGACAGAAGTGCCTGAAAATCCTCCGGTGTACACTGTGAATGTGCCAATGCCATTTTTACATCTGCTGCCGTATACTGGTCATAATCATACGCATTCATTTTTTCCACAACCTGATCCAGTATTTCCGATCCAATGTCCTCCATTCCCGGAAGGTATGTCATATGGTCGATCCGGTTTTTCTTCTGATCCTCCAGAATTTCCTTACTCAGAATGCTCTCATTGATATGCATCTCATGGGTATGTCTATCTTCCCTGGTCTGTGTGCTTTCCTGTGTATGTGTATCTTCCATTGTATTTGTATGTTCCATTCTGCTGCCTCCTAATCCTGAAGAAATCCTGTCAGTGGTGAGGACGCACTACCGCCCCGCTCCATGGTTCTTCCCAGTCCTGAAAGATACGCATTTCTTCCGGCCTCGATCGCTTTTTTGAAAGCTTCTGCCATCATCGGCACATCTCCTGCGGTTGCGATCGCTGTATTTGCCATCACAGCATCTGCTCCCATCTCCATTGCTTCACATGCCTGAGATGGCCGCCCGATCCCTGCATCCACAATCACCGGAATCTCAATTTCATCGATCAGGATCTGAATAAACTCTTTCGTACTCAGTCCTTTATTGGAACCGATCGGTGCTCCCAGTGGCATCACGCATGCCGCACCTGCATCCACCAAAGCTCTTGCCACATTCAGGTCAGGATACATATATGGCATGACAACAAATCCTTCTTTTGCCAGTATTTCCGTTGCTTTTATCGTTTCATAATTATCTGGCAGTAAATACTTTGAATCATGAACCACCTCGATCTTAACAAAATCTCCGCATCCTACTTCTCTTGAAAGTCTTGCGATTCGCACTGCCTCATCTGCAGTTCTTGCTCCTGACGTATTCGGCAGAAGTGTGACATTTTCCGGGATATAATCCAGGATGTTGGCAAGTCCCCCCTCATTCGCCCGACGCAGAGCCAGTGTGATGATCTGCGCATCTGCTTTTTCAATACAGGCTTTCACCAGTTCCAGTGAAAATTTTCCTGATCCTAAAATAAACCGGGAAGTAAATTCATGACCTCCCAAAATTAATTTGTCTTGTGCTGTCTTCATTTTTTAATTTCTCCTTCTTTTTTATTTTCTCTTTAAGCCTCTTCTTCCCCAAGAATCAGTCTCGTGATCATATTTGCCTCATGGGCGGCACAAACCGCAACTCTCGCTGCCATCAGTCCCTTGCCATATTCCGGTTCGCTTACCCGGTCACCACAGAGGTAAAAATTTTTCATCAGTCTCTGCGTCCGGATCGTATTACTGCTTCCATAACCTGCCATCCCGGTTGCAGAAACTAATTTCTTTTCCGGGAAATGTTCCAGTATCCCGTTGACCAGCATTGCCTTTGCCTCCGGTCTGTCGAAAGCTTCACAGACGATCGGTGCATCAGCAAAAAGTTCCTGTAAATTTTCTTCCGTCACCTTCACTGTATCTGTTCGGATCTCTAAATATGGATTGATTCGCTCCAGCAGAGATTTCAGTGCATCGGTTTTATACATTCCGATCTGATCGATAAAGTACTGCTGTCGGTTCAGATTGGTGATATCCACCACATCAAAATCAATCAGATGCAGATGCCCCACCCCGATCCTTGCCAGTGCAGATGCCACATTTGATCCAAGACCACCCAAACCTGCGATTGCCACATGACCTTCTGATAAAAGCTGCTGCTTCTCCGGTGAATGCCGCTCATTCAACGCCTCTATGATTTCTTCTTTTGTCAATGTCATTTTCAGCCTCCTCCAACAAATGTCACGATTTCCATACTGTCACCATCTTTCAGACGAGTCTCTGAGTATTCGTATTTTGGAAGGATCCCTCCATTTAACTCCACAGCAATCCGATTCATCCGATAACCATTTTCTTCAAGATAATCCGCAACCGTCTGCTCTTCCTGATCCTTTACTTCTTTTCCATTTACTGTAATCATTTTCTCCTCCTTCTGCTCTTTCCTGCACCTCATCTTGTGCGTCCCGCTGAAGATCTTATATATGATCGAGATACTCATCATGGTATAGGAAAAAATCTACTGGATTTTTTCATATACCTGACACCAAAAAAGAAGTCCACAAAGAACTACACCCGCGGTGGTGTACCCCTTCATGAACTTCTGTCCACTCTAAATCAGTATCTCTATTTATTTTCAGCAAGATTTAGTATAAAAGACTTTCCTGAAAATGTCAATCTTTTACGTCCGGCTGTTTGTGTCAAGTAAACGTTGGCAACTTCCTCATTGTTTTTCTTGAATGATATTTTTGGTGCTAGAATCGGTTTACGTTTACCATTTAAGCTTTGATTAGTGCCATGCTCGGCACACATAAAAAAGCGGCACACTATTTTAGTGTACCTGCTCTTTCTAACTTTCCAAGTCTCTCTGCCTGCTCCAGAAGTTCCCCAATCCTGCGGTTATACGTTCCGATCTGCACCCCGGCATCGATCACTCTTCCACATCGTTCTATCATTTTCTCTGCACTTGCAAAGGTTTCATCCGAAATTTCCTCAAAAGCTTTTTCTGTGATCACTTCAACTGCAAGCTGCCTTGCCAGCTCGCAGTCAATATCATTTTCATACAAAATGCCGGCTGCAAAAGGAATCCTCTCTTTTCTCAGTTTCCTGTATACCGGGATTCCGCTGCCGCCTGAAGAAATGACCAGCACTTCCGGCTCTCCCTTTATTCCCGGCAGTTCAATACTTCCAAACCTGGGATCAAAGGACCCGTTCGTTATCCCATATAAGTCACGGATGATCTCTTCCTGAAATACCTCTTCCGGCTTTCCGAAATGGGAGATATTTTCTCCTTGCACGCATACGATCTTGTCTGATACTTTCTGTGCAAGGTCGATTTCATGCAAAGACATGATCACCGTCATTTTTTTCTCTCTTGCCATTTTTTCCAGGATTGCCAGAAGCTCCAGCTTATGCTTCACATCCAAAAAGGAAGTCGGCTCATCCAGGATCAGGATTTCCGGCTCCTGACAGATTGCCCTCGCCAGTAAAACTCTCTGCCGCTGTCCATCGCTGATCGCATTGAAATCCTGGTTGCCCAGTTCCTGTGCATGGACTGCCTCCATTGCTTCTTCTACCAGTTCTTCATCCCGCTTTGTCAGGATTCCAAGTCTGCCGGTATACGGATACCGCCCGGTTGCCACAATATCATGACAGTTCATCAGTTCTGTCTTGATCCGCTCGGTAAGAACCACAGCCATTTTGGAAGATAACTCTTTATACGACAGTTCCATCAGGGATGTATCATCAAAAAATACCGTTCCACCGATCAGCTTCAACTGTCTTGTAATACTTTTTAAAATCGTAGATTTTCCAGAGCCGTTTGGCCCGATCAGCGTCACAATCTCGCCTTTGTCTATCCCAATATTGATATCCCGGATCAACGGATTTCCATGATACCCGACTGCCAGGTCTTTTAACTGAAAATAAAAATCCGCCATACACTACCTTCCCTTCTCCCGTTTCACCATCATATAAATGACGATCGGTGCACCTAAAATGGATGTTACCGTACTGATATTCAGTTCCACCGGTGCAAGTGCCATTCTTGCGATCAGGTCACAGATCATACAGAAAACCGCCCCCGCAAAGAATGTTCCCGGAATAATCACGATCGGCTTTGATGTTCCGAACGCTTTTCTTGTCAGAAACGGAACTGCGATTCCCACAAAGGAGATCGGTCCTGCAAATGCAGTTACACTTGCGGACAGCACACTGGAAAGCAGGATCAGTACCACCCGGAAAACTTGAATATTCACACCCATACTCTGTGCATATGCTTCACCAAGCTGGTAGGCACTGACCGGTTTCGACAACAGGAACGTGCATACAAATGCGATCCCGACTACCACTGCCGCCACCTGCACATTGCTCCAGCTCATTCCTGAAAAACTTCCCTGCGACCAGCCATGCAGATTGACAATGTCTGAATCATCTGCAAATGTGACAACAAAATCTGTGATAGCAGAACAGATATAACCGATCATGATTCCCCCGACCAGCAGTGCCGCCATATGATGTACTTTTTTTGACATCAGAAGAATGAACCCCGTCGAGATCAGCGATCCGATAAACGCTGCCACGATCAGTGTATACGATGAAAAATGACCAATATATTTTAAAAAAATGATCATCGTCAGTGCTACGACCATTTTTGCCCCGGAAGAAATTCCAAGGACAAACGGTCCTGCAATGGGATTGGCAAAAAATGTCTGCAAAAGGAAACCTGACAAAGATAAGGCTCCTCCCAGCATCGCTGCCATCAGGATTCTCGGAAGGCGGATTCTCCAGATAATACTGTATTCCGTTGCCGCCCCGTCACACAGAAAAAGAATCCTGAGGATCTTAGGAACGGAAATATGCACATTTCCTGTATTGATATTGAGTACCACTGTCACTGCAAATGCAATCACAAGCCCTGAAAATACAGCTATGTATCTAGCTCTCCGTCTGAGATTTTCTCCGTGAAAACTTGTATCTTTCATAGTTTCTCCATTATTTCATCTTCTCAAGGAAGGTCATTTCTTTCGGATCCCCATCCGTCAGCATCAGATGCATATCCATGATCAGTTCTCCAACCGTATCTGTTGCCTGATACAGGTTCTTTCCTGTATACCATACATTTCCTTCTTTTACTGCTTTAAATTCGGAAAACAAATTGCTCTTCGCTTCCAGGTCGCTGATACTCTTCACCTGCCCGTCGATTGTTCCGTTATAGATCAGATAATCTGCATCCACTGCTGTTGCATAAAATTCTTCCATAGTCAGTTTGACTGACGGAGCATTGCTGTCCACATTTTTCAGGTTCTTGAATGCATAACGTCCGCCTGCAATCTCAATCATGGAAGGGATATAATCTTCTGATTTTCTTACTACGATAGAACCGTCTGTATTCACATAAAAATATGCCACCGTCTTTTCTGTATTTTCAAAGCCTTTCAGCTTTTCGATCACCTGGGCCTGCTTTTCAAAAAAGCTGTCGGCTGCATCTTCTTTATTCAGCATTGCACCGTACAGTTTGATCCACTCGGTTCTGCCCAATGGGTGAGATTCATAACTGGAATAGTCCACAAAGACCGGTATATCCAGATCTTCGATCATCTCCTGTACTTTCGGAGTATGAAGGATCATGGTTGATTCTACGGCAAGATCACACTCTCCGTTCACCAGAGTCTCATAATCCGGCTCACTGTATTTTCCTGCGTAGATCATGTCACCGGACTCCATCGCTTTCTTTGCATCTTCTACATACCAGCCGGATGCATTAAGACCGGAAAATTTCACCTGGTCAATGGCATCCACTGCATCCAACAGCGACATGATTGCTGTTGCTGCCATATAGATATGATCCAACGGCTGCTGCAGGACTACAATATCCTCCGACAATCCTTCCGGAGCTTCTTTCCCTTCCGGCACAACAAGGTACTGTCTGTCTTCATGTACATCCAACAGCTTGTATCCGTCTTTATAATCATATACGTCAAATTCTGTCGCATAGGTCAGATCCATTGTCGACTCATAGGTAAGGCCGTCAATCTCCGGCCCTTTTTTATCACTTTTTGACTGATCTTCTTTTTTATTTTTTGTCTCTTCTGTCTGCTGTGTACTGTCTGTTCTTTTTTTACCAGCCCCCGGCTGACCGCAGCCCCCCAGTGAGAGGACCGCTGCCAACAGCAATGCAGTTATTCTACAAAGCTTCTTTTTCATTTACTGATTCTCCTGTACTCCTGCTTCATCTACTGCCTTTTCAAACATCTTGTCCATTTTCTCTTCACATCCGAAAAGTACTCCATATACCTTGATCCACTCGTACTGTGCAAGTTCCGTCTTTTCATCTGCACTCCGGTCAATGATCACCGGAATACCAAGCAATGCAAATTTTTCGGTGATTTCTTCCAATCTTTCTGTCTGTTCTTCTACGGTCAGTTCATCAGAATCACCGGTTGACTGCTCTTTTGTCTTCTTATCCTCTGTCTTTGCACTGTCCTTTTTCGTGCTGTCTGTCTTTGCATCGTCATTTTTTTCTGCATCTTCTGCATCTCTCGGCAGAAGTTCTCCCGGAAGCAATGCAAGAGATACTTCTTTCTTCACAAGTGCTTTTAATTCCGGTTTTTCAAAGCTTCCCCCGTAAATAACTTCAGCATCCGCTTCATCTTCATCCTCATTTACCTGCATTTTTTCTGCAATCTCAGGAACAGTACAAGCTTTCTGCTCCATTCCTACTGCTGCCACAGAGTCAAGGAGATCCAGTTCTTTCATCTGTTCAAGGATCTCATCTGATGCCACATAGGTTTTATCTGCCGGCATTTTCACAATGATCATATCCTGATCCAGACCGACCGGTACTTCTACGTCTTCCGGCACAAGCAGATATTTTACAACATTGCCTTTATACAGTTCTGCTGCCAGTTCTTCTTCACTGACTCCATTCTGATCCGACGTGGAATCTCCGCTTTCCTCTTCCGCAGCGTCACTCTTACTGCTCTTATTTTCTGTGCTGTCTTTCTTATCGGACTTGGAAACCTCTTTCTCTGTATCCTCAGAAGTTTCTTTGGATGTCTTTTCAGGATCTCTTGCCGTATCTTTTGTCATGTCTACTTCCAACAGAACGATTCCCTGATCGTAATGGTAGATCTTGAAATATTCTGCATATTCCAGTTCTGTTTCTGACTGATATTCAAGTCCCATGATCTCCGGTGCTTTTTCGTCCAGTGTCTTATTACTGTTCTCCCCGACAGTTGTGCCATTTCCTGCTGCGGCAAGATAGACGAAAATGCTGTACTCGATCTCATGTGCCACAGACATCTTATCTGTCATTCCAAGGATCTTATTATTTTTATTCAATGCGATCGGGATAACTACGGTCGCTGTTCCTCCGCTCTTTGTCGTATAATATGTATTTCCGTTGGCTTTTACATACTGGTAATGGTCACTGCTGAATACCAGTGTTGCATAAGCCTGTCCATTTTTGATTGTTACTTTATTACAGGTAATCCTTACTTTTCCTGTACCGCCGGACCAGGTAAAGCGATCCGGTGTATATACTCCGTCTTTTAAGGCCGTTGTGCTGTCTACGCGTCCTGTAGAACCACTGGTATCTGCCTCATATTTTGACTCATGATCAGCCTTGCCGTCATTCTTTCCATTAGAACCATTGGATGGTTTCGTTGACGGTGTCGTTGGTTTTGTCGGGTTGGACGGTTTTGAATCATTTCCCTGATCATCTTTTCCGATATCACCGGTCTTTACAAGCGTATCAGATTTAAATGTCAGCATTCTGTCATACCAGATCTTATTTTTGATCGAATAAGCTGCAACTGCAATTTTCTTATCTAATGACTCCACCGGAATTTCATAAGTATACTTTTCTCCGTTCTCTGTCATCTTTGTCTGGAATGGAATCCAGCTTGATTTGTCTGCTGCCGCCGCCTGTTCTTTTGTTCCGACATACAGATAACCGTATCCCGTACCACTCAGCGTCAGAACCGCCTTCATCTTTCCATTTTTTACAGTCAGTTCGCATCCAATGACACGGAACATAGACGCACTGGAATCCACCTGGATACTGTAAATTCCATCTGCCGGAACTTTTGTGCCAGGTTCCGGATCTGGTGTCGGATCAGGATCCGGTGTCGGAAGTTCTCCTGTCTTTGGCAGGATTCCATTAATATAGAAAGTACTCTGCTTTTCTGCCCATTTATTTGATTTCTGAATGTGGACTACATAATTGATCTCTTTTCCAAGATCCTTTGTTGGAATCGTAAATGTAAATGTCTTATAACCACTGGCGATCTCGGACTTATCTTCCGCACTGATGGCACCGGCATCTTTCACACTATCCGCATCTGACACTGTTCCAAGATATAATTTATCATAAGCAGATGCCTGCGTAACCATAGTCACGGTTGCTGTATCCCCATTGATGGAAATACTGCTGCCCCGTTCAAAATTCAGGCTTGCATAGCTGCTGGTCGGATATGCTGAGCCGTACAGATCATAAACTCCATTTTCTGTTACATTTGCTTTTCCTTCCAGATTCGGCACATTGATATATAAATCTCTCGCCCAGGACATCCACGCAGAAGCCGTTCCCGGTGTAACTGCAATGTTCATTCCCTGCTTTTCTGCAGGAACTGTCAGTGTAAATGTCGTTGTATCATCCTCTGCACGATAAACTCCATTTACTGCAGATGTCTTATCTGCATCTGCCTGAACTCCCTGATACAGGCGGGTCCATTTCTGACCTTTCACATTCAAAGTCAGGATTACATTTTTTCCCTTTAATACCGCCTTTGAAGAAACAATATTGAAATCATTGTACGCTGCACCCGTTCCCCCGGCGATCACTTTTACTGCATCTGCCGCACTCGGAAGTTCTGTGATTCCCTCATCCGGGATATACATCCACAGATACTGGTTCGAGTACCAGCTTCCATCCGGCTTTCCAAGTGTTACTGGGATTGTCGTTCCCTTTGCAGAAGCCGGCAGATGGAATGTGAAGCTCCATTCTCCATTTGCTTCTGTGCCATTTGCTACAGATTCTTTCAGTTCATCATCTTTATAGCCAAAATAGATCTTGTCAAAGGAGACATTCTTTGTTGACAGAGTGATCTCCAGTTCCTCTCCATCCTGTACCACTTTTGATTCACTGGTCTTGAACATTGCAAAGTCAGCTCCGTTGGACTTTACTACTTTTACCTGATTCCCCGTAACAACCGGAGCCTCCGGCAGCTTCACTACTGCTTCGGAAGAAGTGACACTCGTTCCTGTCGCATCAGAAACGATACAACGATACTTTCCTGCTGTCTCCAGAGACATGGTAAATGTATATGTTGCAGTCTTTGCAGTAACTCCGGTACAGTCTGCCCACGTTGCACCATCGGCACTGAACTGCCACTGATAATTCAGATTGATTCCTTCTTCACCGGATGCCTCCACCGACAGTGCCACAGAACTTCCGCTGCCTGCCTCAGTCTCCTGCTTCGGCTGCGTTGTGATGTTGATCTCTGACGGTTTCACAAAATCGTCCATTGCAGGAAGCTTGAATGCCAGTGAACTTGAAGTGCTCCACTTCTGCGTTCTTCCATTTCTTGGTACAAAAGAGACTTCTCCGCCTGCTTTTTCAAGTGGCACGGTAAAGGTAAATTTTTCAAGATTTTTTTCTGTATCGACTTCACCTAAAATGATCGGTTCTTTTGTCTCATCATTTCTATTTCCGATATAGATTGCATCATAAGTAAAACTGCCACTGCTTGCCGGCTGTATCCAGACCGAAACCTGCAATGCCCCGCCTTTTACAACCACTTTAGATGCAGCGATCTTGATCATACTGTAAGCCTGTCCCGGCTTCTTTGCATCATCAGAACCATAAATTGCCGTAACTCCGTCATTTGCCTGATAATCTTCTTTTTCTCCTGATGTCTGCACATCCGGGATACTCATCCACAGCAGATTTTCAGACCATGTTCCTTTATCTGAACGTCCTACCGAAACCGGAATCCAACTGTTCTTTGCGGAAATCGGAACCTGGATCGTAAACTGGCAGGTACTTCCGGTATTCGTACCCTGAACATAATTGCTCTTATCCTCGTCTGTCGCTGCACCGAGATACAGACGGTCAAACACAGTCTTTGTACCGGTACTAAAGGAAATCTCGATCTTATCCCCTTTTACGGTACACGTTGCATCTGTGATCGGGAACATTCCATAAGAAGTTCCATCATTTTTCAGAACTTCAACCCCTGTGATCTCTTTCGTCGGTGTTACAAGTGTCTCTTTTGCAGTTGTCTCATCGGCCTGCTTTGCAGTTTCTTCCGAAGATTTCTCTTCTGCATCCTTTTTCTCCGCATCAGCTTTGTCAGACGGATCATCTGATTTTTCATTCATTTTTTCAGAATCTTTTCCTTCTCCCGTCTCATCAGAAGTATTCTGATCTTCTCCCGAATTTTCACCGGTACTGCCGGAATCCTGTGACGGTGTATTCTGATCCTGTGAACCTGTATTTTCTGAACCTGCATTCTCAGAACCATTTTCTTTTGATCCGTTTCCGGTATGATCTGCATCAGCGGACTGCGATCCATCGGATGTATTGGTTCCACCAGAGGTATCTGTTCCACCGGAAGTATCTGTTCCTTCCTGAATGCCTGCTCCGTCTGCCAAATTTTCTCCTGCATTCACCGCTCCTGCCGCCTGTGCGGTCTCCGCATTTTCTGCGTATGCTTTCGTATAAGACATCGGTGAAACTGCCATAGAAAACGCAAGCAACATGGCAAGATATTTAACCTTTTTGTTCTTCATTTTTCCTCCTGTCTTGAATAATACGGGAAATAAGCTGAACTTATCTAAAAGTAAGTAAGAAACGTCAGAAAGACAATGAAAATAAACCGGTTTCTTTGAGCTGTCTGAGTCAGAAAAGAATTTCTTTTAAGAAAAGCTCCCGGATCCATTACTTTTCGGTACAATCAATTACTCGTGATCTGGAATGTACATTCCCCGCACCAGCGACCGGCAGGTTTCCTGACTTACAAATCTTATGCCCGAACGCCTTCCCGGTCTCCCAGTGGCTGCGTCTTCACGCCTGCCGGTCACATTTGCTTACAGTGACGAGTTCGTGCAGGAATTGCACCTGCTTCCCTTTTACCTGTTGCTATATCTTCCTATATAGAACAGCACCGAACGCTTTATTTACTTTGTTCTTCGCTACTATAGCATGATGCCATAGGAAAGTCAACGTTACGCCTTGACCGCCCAACGCATCTTCGTCGATCTTGCACGCCCATTCTTTGCACATTCCTGTGCGGACGGGCGGATCACATCCTTCGCATAATCAGAATAGATGCCTGCTTTATAACCTGCTTTTAATGCTTTCTTTACCAGCTTGTCCTCACCGGAATGAAACGTCAGGATTGCAACTCTTCCGCCCGGACGCAGTGCATCCGGCAATTTCTCCATAAACTCATACAAAACTTCAAACTCATTATTCACATCGATTCGCAGAGCCTGAAATGTTCTCTGACAGGTTTTCTTTACGATATCCTTTTTCTCTTGATTGTCTGGAAGAAAAGAAAGTGTCTTCTCGATCACGTTCCTGAGCTTTGTCGTTGTATCAATCCGGTTTCCTCTGCGAATCTCATCCGTGATCGCTTTTGCCAGTTCTTCACAATATGGTTCATCAGAATTTTCATATAACATTCCCGCAAGTTCTTCTCTTGAGATGGTATCCAGACGCTCTGCTGCACTGATTCCCTTTTCCTGATTCAGCCGCAAATCCAGAGGCCCATCGGCTTTAAATGAAAATCCTCTTTTGGGATTGTCGATCTGCATGGACGATACGCCAAGATCTGCCAAAATAAAATCGAATCCTCCCACTTTCTCTGCAATTTCATCAATCGTGCAGAAATTCTGAAGGCAGACCGTCAGGATTTTCTCTCCGAATCCCTGCTCTTCCAGTCGTTTCTTCGTCTTTGCCGATTCCTCCGGGTCTACATCTGTAGCATAGATATGCCCCTGTCCTTTCAGACATTCCAGCATGGCTTTTGTATGCCCGCCATATCCTAATGTTGCATCAAATCCGGTCTGTCCCGGCTGAATATCCAGGAAATCCAGTATTTCCTTTACCATAATTGAAATATGCATCCCGGCAGGAGTATTTCCCTTACGTATCACATGCTCCACGGTCTCCTGATATTTTTCCGGCTGAAGCTCTTTGTATTTTTCCTCGAATTTCTTCGGATATTTTCCTTTATACCGCACACGCCTTTTGTGCGGTGTCTGCTGCTCCTGACTCATATTCTTTTATTTCCTTTCCTAAAATACACTCTGACTGAATTTTTCATTTTTATATATGATGTCGGGGGCAAAAGCCCCCGACTTTGATGCCCACGGATTGCTCCGTGCTACTCACTCTCACAATCCTATCAAATATTTTGGCACATTCCAATGTCATCCGATGTGGAACTATGCTGCTTTCAGTCTTACCATTTCGTACACAGTCAACCATTTCTTTGATTTCATACACAAACCCATTTTCCGTCACCTGATCGGAATATTGCTCTATCAGCTTTCCCTGCCCATCGTACAAAACGATCTGATCTGCATAATGCGGATGTCGGATCATTATTTTTCCTTCTGATCCTGTCAGTTCCAGTCTTTCATCTACATTTGCCAGATACGTGGCAGTCATAAACGAAAGATGCTCCTCATACCGAAGTATAACATGTTCCGTCACATCCACCTGATCTTCATTGTAGATTACCTGAATCTGTTCTTCCTTCCAGTCTTCACCACAAAAATACATCGTCAGTGCCAACGCATAAATTAACAGATCCAATGCCGCCCCTCCACCGGCTTCTTTGTTAAAATAGCGATTTTCTTTATTCTTCGGAGCTGTAAATCCGATTTCAACATTACTGACTGCAAGTTTACCGATACGCCCTTCCTGCAACCATTCTCTGGCTTTTCTATTTGCAGGAAGAAAAAGACTCCATACTCCCTCCATAACAAAAATTTTCTTTTCTTCTGCCAGCCTGAAAATTCTTTCTGCCTCCTCCGAACTTCCTGTCAATGCCTTTTCACACAAAACCGGAATCCCGTATCTGATACATAATTCTGTCAACTGCACATGCATTCCGGTAACCACACCAATATAGACCCCATCCAGCTTTTCTTTCTGAAGCATTTCTTCATAATTTCCATAATAGGTATGTATTTCATATTTCTCTGCAAACTCTCTGGCTCTTTCTTCTGATCTCGCTGCTACAGCAGTCACACAGACCTCTTCTATCTTCTCTGCTGCATCGCAAAATTTATTTGAAATATTTCCGGCACCCATAACGCCAAAACGAAAAGTTTCTTTCTTTTCCATCCCTTTTCTCTCCTTTACAAGTTATAATCTTGTCATGGCAATCGTTCCTGCAGTCAGAAGTACCAGCCCGGACTTTCTAAACATTTCTTAAATTTTTTGCTTTTTACCTAAGAGGATCGGCATCACCGTCAGAAGCATTGTTCCAAAGCTTGCGATCCCACCAATATAATTGCTGACCGGCTCTGCAACAAAGACTCCCTCAACTCCCATAAAATATGGGAGTAATATCGTCAATGGCACAACGATCACAACTTTTCTCAACAGACTGAAAAAAATTGCCTGCTTCGGGAATCCCAGCCCCACGAATGTCGCCTGTCCGCAGAACATAAATCCCATCATAAAAAATCCTGCAAAAAAGAGTTTCAGTGCCGGTGCTGCAATCTCAGCCAGTGCTTTGTCAGACGTAAAAAATCCCACCAGGAAAGACGGGAAGAAATGAACCGTCAGCCATGCCAGCACCATATAGCTCATAATCATACCGCACGTAACAAAAATTCCTTTCCTGACCCTCTCATATTCCTTTGCTCCGAAATTATAGCCAAGCACCGGTTTTGCACCTTCCGCCACACCGTTTGCCGCAAGATTGAAAATTTCACGCACAGAATTTAAAATCGTCATCGCACCGACATACAGATCTCCACCCCAGCGTGCCAGCGTTGCATTGCAGGCGATCTGACTCAGACTGTTCGTAACGCACATAATAAAGCCTGACAGTCCCAGACCCAGGATGGAAAGAATCATTTTTCTGTCTTTTAGCTTCATATACTTTCTCTGCAACGGGTACTGCACCTTTTTCCCAGTCAGAAACCACAGAACCCACATACATCCTGCCATCTGACTGAGAACCGTTGCGATCGCTGCTCCCCGTACTCCCAGTTTCCACACAAAAATAAAAAGCGGGTCAAGAAAGAGATTCAGAACAGCCCCGATACAGACTGTCATCATTCCCATTGTCCCGAACCCCTGTGCATTAATGAACAGATTCATCCCTGAACTGATCATGATAAAAAGTGTCCCCAGCAGATAAATCTGTAAATAGGATGCTGCCACAGGATAAGTTGCATCCGATGCTCCCAGAAGATACAGAATCGGCTTCATAAAAATATAAAAGACACCCATCAATACAACTCCGGTTAAAATAAGAAGTACGAAGCTTACATTCTCAAGCTTTGATGCCTTTTCCTCCTCTCCTGCACCTCTTGCGATAGACATCAGTGGTGCTCCACCGCCTGAATAAAGCTGCGTAAATGCACTCACGATCGATATGATCGGAAATACCAGCCCCACACCGGTCAGTGCCTGATCTGCTCCCTGACCGATATGTCCTAAATAGACCCGATCTACCAGATTGTATAAAAGCTGCACCGCCTGTGCAATCGTGACCGGAACTGCCATGGACAAAATATTCCGGATCATTGATCCTTTTGAAAAATCATGCTCAACATTCTTTTTATTATTCATTGCTTTCATACTGACTATTATAGTCTTCTTTTCATAAAACACCAGTACCAACTCATTTATCTTCTTTTTACTTTAACGTGCTTTCTCCAACATTTTATAAAGAATCAGCCCGATTCTCACATTCAACATTTCATTTGGATTCTTAAAATCCATTCCTGTCATTTTTCCAATCTTGTCAATTCTGTACGTTGCAGTTTTATAATGAATAAATAATGCCTGTGCAGTCTTATTCAGACTTTGATTATTATCAAGGTAAGTTTGCAGCGTCAGAATCAGATCTTTCCGCTGCGGTTTATTGTAACTGTATAACCGTTGCAAGGATTCAGGGATATAATCCATTAGTGTGTTCAGATCATCAATATCTCCAAGTAGTTTAAAAAATCCAAGATCTGAGTACAGTGTAACTGTCTGATTTTCATTTCCAGAAATAACTTTCGCAATATCCCGATAGGAGATCGCTCTTTTTGCCTCATAATAAGAATCTTTCAGATTATAGATCCCTTTGACCATCTTTCCGATTCCGACCTGGATCTTCTCTGTCTTATGGCGGTAACGGATCGCATTCTGCAATGCCGCACACATCTCTTCCATTTTATTCAGATATACCTCGCGCTTCTGCTTTTCATCCACTCTTTGAATCATCACGATCTGATCTATATTCCGGTATACATGCTGTCCCGGGCAAAGTGTCATGATCTCCCCTTCAATAATTCCGGTTTCCCGCAACTGTTCACTTGTATACATATCTCCCCGTTCTTTTTGGAAAGTATAAAATGTCACAACCCGGTAATATTCCTCAGAATGGATCTCCAGCAGATTTGCTGCTTCTTCCATTTCTTCTTTTCCAAGCATCCCGCTCAGTACATTATGCACAATATCTCTGTGATATTTCTTTTCAATCTCATTTTGCACAAATTCTGTAACAAAACCATACTGCAGTGTAATAATCGCATTCTCGATCGCCATGCAATCCATTGCTGACAACTTTCTATTTTTCTCTGTCACCACCAGATAAGCTTCCACCTCTTCCATAACACTGATCTTGATTACGTACTGGATTTCTCCTGTCCCCTTTTTCCGTTGCCGCATATAAGAAAATTTCGTAATGACAGATGGAATATACTCTTCAAGATCTTCCCGTAATTCCAGACGCGAATGATCCCCTCCACTGGTCACATAGCAGTTGAGATTACTGTAATAAAGTGTAACTGGATTATCCACCATGTCACTGAGAAGTTCCAGAATATCCTGCGTCTTACTGGATGTGATATCTCTTCCAAAAGAAAGTGTATTGAAATTATCCTGCGTCAGTTTAAAATACCTAAGCCGTGCAACATCTTTTGTAAAAATCCGGTTCATGACAAAACTGATCATTTCCCAAAAGCTGATTTTTTTTGGCATTTCAATCAATGGAATCTTTTTACTTTCGCAATACGTTTTCAGTAATTTGATTTTCTTCTCTTTTTCGCTGATCTGTTCCCGTTCTTTCAAAAGGATTCCACTGATATGCTTCTCCTCAAAAGCGATCAGATACTGATAAAATTCCTCCGCACTGCAATCTCTGTATACATACAGGCTGGTCAGGAGCAGTTCCCCTCCCGTCAGATATCTTGCCATTTCCGGTACTTCTATAATGCGGATGCCTTCAATTTTTCGTTTACAGGACTCTTTACCCTCAATCACATTTAACTGCTTCCATTGTTCCTCTGCCAGCAATTTTTCAATCGTATATTCCATTTATTCACCTTTCAGTTTTCTTATTTTTCTGCGACAAACTGAGCCGATTGACAAAATGATCATAATAAGACTGATCCATTGAGATGTTGAAATTCCCATCATACTTCCTCTGACCGCATCATATCGCAAATTTTCAAGTACAAATCTTATCATACCATATGTCAGCAAATAAGTTTCTATTGTATAATACCACTTCTTTTTAATGTGTCTTTTTATTGATATATCTTGCCTTATATTTTGAATAAACGATCGTCTGGTCTTTATACAGACTGTAATATCCTGACAGGGCATAACTGATCGAAATGGCGATCAGATAATACGCTGCCCCTGAAAATCCAAATAATTCAAATGAGATCAGCATGGATGCGATCGGACAGTTCGTCACTCCGCAGAATAATGCCACCATGCTTGCCGCTGCTGCAACTTCCGGAGAAAAACCAAGCAGTCCACCTGCCACACAACCGAATGTGGCTCCCACTGAAAATGCCGGAACGATCTCCCCACCACGATAACCTGCCCGCATCGTGATCGCTGTCAGGATCATTTTCCACAAAAAGTCCAACGGTCTTGCTTTTCCCTGTTCCACTGCCTTTGCGATCAGTTCATTACCTGCTCCCATATAATCTCCTGTTCCAAGAAGCATTGTGATCCCGATCACCAGACATCCTGCCACACAGACACGAAGATACGGGTTCTTCAAATATTTTCCATAAATCCCGGATACTGCCTTTAATGCCACGCAGAATAAAATGCTCAGCAATCCACAACCGGCTGCGATCACTGCCATCTTCAAGCCGCTCTCAAGACTTAATTGTGGAATCCTTGCAACCGGAAATGTCTCCGGGTTCAGACCAACTCCTGTCGCAAACTCTGCGGCAATGATCGATGCGATCACACACGGCAGCAATGCTGCATAATACATCACCCCCACGCTGACAACTTCCATCGCAAAGACTGCCGCTGCCATCGGTGTTCCGAAAACTGCAGCAAACGCCGCACTCATTCCACACATGATCATCACATGATGATCTGTCTCATCCAGATGCACCAGCTTTGCCAGCCAGCTTCCGATACTGCCTCCAAACTGGATCGATGCACCTTCCCTTCCTGCAGAACCTCCGGTCAGATGCGTCAGTAATGTAGAAATAAAAATCAGTGGGGCAGAGATAAAGGGAACATTATCTTTTGACTTGATCGTTGATAAAACCTGGTTCGTTCCTCCATCTTGTCTTCCCAGCCTTTCATACATAAATACGATCACGATTCCTGCCAGCGGAAGGCAGAGAAATACCCATAGATGACTGTTTCTGTATTCAGTTGCCGCACTGATACAGGCTGCAAATGCACTGCTTGCCCCACCGACCACCAGTCCGGTCAGAATTGCCAGTAACATCCATTTGATAAAATTAGTAACATCCCGCCTGATCCGTTCGTAATAATATTTTATAAGAATTTTCTTTTTTGAAGATCCGATCGATAACCCTTTTTCTTTCTCTGTCTGCATGATATTCCCCTTACCTCTTTTCTATTTTCCAGTGTATCAAAAAAGCGGGATAAAGTGAAGTGTTAACAGCACTTTCCGGTCAGCTTTCCAGTTAGTTTCCTGAAATTTTTTCAAAAAAAGAACCCGGAAATCTTCTTTTATCAAGAAATTTTTCGGATTCTTTTTTCCTGCTTAGAACCGGTTAAGTTTCCTTTGCAACAGCATTATTTCTGTTTGCATTTATCATAAAATGCAAACATTCCTGCCAGTAATGTTCCTGAAATTGAATGCCATGTGCAGGATACTGCACAGATGATCGCTGACTCCGGTGTAGATGCAAACTGAGCTGTCGTTGTAGCAAGATTGGTTGCAAGTCCTGCATTCTGCATACCGACCTCGATCGCAATCGTTCTCTTCTTCGCTGTATTCATGCCAACCAGTCTGCCTGCCCCGTAACCAAGCAGATAACCAAGTCCGTTGTGAAGGAAGACTGCAACAAAGATTACAACTCCTGACTCAAAGAATTTTGCACCCTGAGAAGATACAACTCCACCAACCACACATGCCAGTCCAAGTACGGCGATTCCCGGCATTATTTTCTGCAGTTCACCAAATGTCTTTTTCTTTCCGAATAAATAGTTCAGCAAAAATCCAAGTGCAACCGGAAGAATGACTGTCTCTACGATAGACACCAGCATTGGAAGTGCCTTAATTGAAATATGCGTTCCGCTGGCAAGGAATGAAACCAAAAATGGTGTCATCACTGGTGAAAGGATCGTGGAAACCGTTGTCATTCCAACAGAAAATGCCACATCCCCTCCGCACAGATAAGACATGATATTGGATGACACTCCTCCTGGACAGCATCCGACCAGAATCAGGCCAAGTGCGATTCCGTCCGGAAGGTTCAAAAGCTTTGTCAGTCCTAATGCCAGAAATGGCATGATCAGATACTGGGCGATCGCACCCACACAGATATCAAAAGGTCTCTGGGCAAGAATCTTAAAATCCTCAGTTGTCAATGTCAGTCCCATACTGAACATAATGACTCCGATGATGATCGACTGGCACGTAAACCTATTGGATACCGGATCTGTAAATAACTGGAGATTAACCCATCCCATCATTCCCGGTACAAAGAACGTAATGACTGCAATCGCAATTACTACGATTGAAGTATAATCTGATAAAAATTTGCTGACTTTCTGTAATGCTTTCATTACATTTCCTCCTTACTTCTGTCCACTCAATAAAAAAGTCCCTTTTCAGAAATCAATCTGAAAAGGGACGAATATAATCCGCGTTACCACCCTGATTCCGCAAAAAATCTGCGACTCTTCACATACCAGCATATGCTATCCATATAACGGTGGATACCGGCGAGGTTTACTGACGTGCATCACGCTTTCAGCCCGCTTCTTAGAGAGGATATCCTTATCCGGTTATTACCTGCTCACACCACCCACAGGCTCTCTGAAAATAATCTCGAATATGACTTTGTTCTCATCAACGAATTTGGTGAACAATATTTTCTTTACGGGGATTATTATAGTCCTCTCACGAAATAAGTCAAGTGAAAATTTTTACTCTTCGCTCTGCTGATTTTGTTCAATTTTTCCAACTGTCACATGATGGATCATTCCAAGAACTGATTCATTTGCATTTACCGGAATTAACCGGATTGATGGATGTCGATTCTGAAATACCCGGAATATTTCATCTGCAAACCCCTGCCCCATGAAATCAATTCCCTGAAAATCAAAAATGATCTCCTCAAACTCATCCAGCCGACGCAGAATCCTTCTTGCCTGTGAACGTGCCACCGGATTTCCCAGCGGACACATCTCTCTCATTGGGATTTCGGTTCTCACAAACCCTCTTTCGATCGGTGCAAAACGGTCAAATATATCCTTTGATGTATGTGCTGGCTGATTTTCCAATTTCATCACTACCATCGTCCCCACTTTCTCTAACCTCGTATAATATGCAATCAGATGCGACCGGATAAAACTTTCCCTGTTTTCGCTTTTCATGGAAAAAATCGCATGATCTGATAATATTGCAAACTCTGTCAACATCCTTGATGAAAAAAAGATGCCTTCTCCTGAATGTTCTTTTAAATTTGTCGTAAGCTTTCCTTTATATAATTCAAGAACTGCCTGTTCTGTACTGACATTTTTTATCCCATGAGCTAAGAGATACTTCTGTATATTCTTAAAAACTCCAATCCCATCATCTACAATAGAAATCTCTGTATACAGGCAATCTCTCTTTACTGCATAACTGATCTTTTCTGCTTCTGAATGCTCGATAGCATTATTCATGATTTCAGCAAATGTATATGCCCATATATCTTTTGCATTTTTCGAAATTTCCTTCAGTTCCGGTAAAATCTCTGCGTAAAAGATTTGATCCTCTTCTAAAGTTCCATCATTACTGACACTCCATTTTTTCTCATAAGTTACAAGTCGATAACCACACTGATTTTTATTTGATACTTCAATCAACTTTTTATCTATGCACATCTTTACATAACGCCGTACAGATGTCTCTGAAATAGAAAATACTTCTGCTGTCTTTTTCAGAAAAAGTGTATCATCCATACGGATTTTTTCTAACATATATAATTGTATCGCTTTTCTCTTCTCTTCACTGAATGACACGCTTCCTTTTCCTTTCTTTAAATCATAATTTTTAAACTATATTTTCTATTTATTAAACTATAGCATTTCCTGATTTAATTTTCAATACACAAAAAAAGACCTTCTCCGGTGTTCGGATTTTTCCACATTCATCCACCGGAAACGGTCTCTTTTTCACTTTTCTCTAAAGTTATCCACTTTTTATTTCACTTCTACAAGTTCAATCTTAAAGTTAAGCTCTTTGCCTGCCATCTCATGGTTTGCATCAAAAGTGATCGTCTTCTCTTCTTTTTCCAGTACTTTTACCGGAAATGGCTGTCCGTACTGATTAGAAAGATAAACCTGCTGTCCAACTTCCAGATTCTCTGATCCCGGAAGCTGTGCGATCTCAAGTGTAAAAATTGCCTCCGGATCCGGCATACCATAAGCTTCTTCCGGCATCAGATGAATATCGACAATCTGTCCCACTTCCATATCCGCTACAGCCGCATCAAATCCTTTAATCATCTGACCTGCTCCACAGACAAATTCCAGTGGCTCTCCACGGTCATAAGAAGAATCAAACTGCGTTCCGTCATTAAAAGTTCCCCGGTAATGAGTACGGCATGTCTTTCCGACATTACGTCCTGTCAGTGTGTTCTCATTTGTTCCTGTATCTGGCATTTACAAATCCTCCATTCATTTCATTCAGTCTCTGTGGAACCAGTATAAGCTGATATGGCTGTAAAAGCAAGCCCCAAACCTTTACTGCATACCACTGTATACACTGCACTGAATACATTTGCTCCGATCCTGAGTGCCACCGCATACGGCATCCCGAAAAGTCCTGAAGCGATCGACAATGCACCAAATGTGTTAAATGCAGTCTGCCATGCGTACCCCGCAGAATATCCTACTCCGATTCCTCCGATCATTCCGATATATGGATAAAATGATTGGGGAAGCAGCAGATACAGTCCGGCAAATAACAGACATCCTACTATATTAAATGCAGCTCTTTTTCCGGCTCTCTCCAGCCCGTCCTCCGGGAATGGAAGACATACCGACATACAGGCGATTCCCGCCCACATTGCCCTGGGCAAGCCTGCCAGCGACATAAACAGCATTGCACTGGAAGCGATCAATGCCAGCCGGATATACCATCTGCTTCTTGCGGAATGGACATCAAACTCCCTGAACAGATCAAGGAATGTCCTGCGATATGGTCTGTTCTTCTGATTTTTATAAAATATGATCATACAGAGAATCATTCCGACCAACAGCCCTTCCACTCTGCGGACATACATCTTGCCTGTTACGTCATATCCCTGGAGCAGAAGATACCCCAGTACAAAAGTAGAATGATTATACATGATCACATTATGACATCCAAGGATCATCAAAAGTAAGATGCAGATTACATTAATAAAAAATGCAGGAACCGGAGAAACCAGATTGCTGATCCTCGGTCCTGTCATCAGGATCGTAAAGATTCCCAGGATCGATCCAAGACCATGTGTAGTCCGTATTCCAAAATCTGCCTGTCGCAGTACAAGCACAGCTAACAGGACTGTAACTCCTACTACACTGTTATCTTTTCCCGTCAGACTACTGTACAATGATACCACTGCCACGCAAAAAGCCATGACCAGATATACCTTAAAATTATAGATCAGAATATGTCTTCTTTTTTCCTTCTTATCTTCTGTTGCCCGGATCAGTTGCTTCGACCCAACCGAACTAAGCTGTAGTTCCTGATAAATTGTCATACTGCCATTTCCTCCTGCTATTTTTCCAAAGCAACGAGAAACTATAATACAATTTTGCAGATACGTCAAGCGGTATCTCCGGTCTTCACACTCTTTGCCTGCGTAACTGCCTGGGTCTGGCTGTTCTTTTTGCCATCTGCACTGACTTTATTTCCATTCGTCTTATCAGAACCATTTCCCTTATCTACGGCACCGTTATTTCCTGCATTGGAATTATTATCCTTACCGGAATTAATTCCGTTGTTGCCGTTATCTCCATTTCCGGAATTATTTTCATGATCGGATGAATCCTTTGTAATGTTGAAAATAATCTCTTTTGACATGCCTGTATAATTGCCGATTCCGGTAATTGTCAGTACATATTTTCCGGCTTCAACAAACTCTGCTCCCTCAAACGGTCTTGCTGTAGCGTCATCACCAAATACATAAGTAATGACATAATCTGTTCCTGCGACAAGCTCTTTATCTCCGTCTTTTACGGTAACAGTCGGAATTTGATTATTTCCGTCATAAATAACAGAATCTACATCTGCCGTTACCTCAAATAAACCGGTAGATGGTGTTGTCACAAATTTTTCCAGTGGCGGAACTGCATCTACACCGGTTGTCCAGTAAAGATCTGCCAGCGGATCATTTGTAACCTCATTCCCGATCAGCGTTCCATCTGCAATATGTCTTCCGGAGCCGGTAACTTTGATTCCGTCTTCCAGAGCCTTACCCGGTGTTGCCTTATTGGAAGTGCGGGCTGTTGCTCCCTGAAGGAATACTTCATTTGTAGAAATAGTTCCATTTCCTGTCACGGCATTTCCACCGTCACCCCAAAGTACATCGCCACCGATCGCAACGACTTTTCCATTTCCTGTGATTGTTCCGTTATCCAGTTCAATGGCTGTACCGCCCTGTGCATAAAGCTGCACATTTCCGCCACCGCCATAAGTAACAAGTACCGCACCGTCTGCCAGATTCAATGTGCCGTCTTTCACTCTAAGGGCTGTCTGACCTTCCTCACGTCCTGCCTCATCACCTTTAATAAATACCTGTCCCTTTACTGTTACATTTCCAGTTGTCGTAACAACCGGCTCTGCACTGCTACGATCAGTCAGATCTCCATTGGCAAGGTAATTAATATGCGAATAAATTGCTGCATTTTCCAGAATCGATCCATCTTCCATACGAAGCTGTCCACAGATTGAAGAACCTGTTGTAAATTTCTGATTAAAGGAATCATAATTCATAGAAAATGTACCGCCGCTTTGTACTTCTATCATTCCCTGGACTACAGAATCTGAAAGTGTCAGCTTTCCGCCGTTTTCCACAACAATACGCACACTACTGAGAATTTCCATATTAGTCAGTGTCAGACTGCATCCTGCCGGAATGTAAAGTGTCTGAGGAATATTTCCTTTCTTCACTTCTTTCCATGCAAGATCATAACCAAGATATCCATAAGTTCCGCTTTCATGGGAACCGAACCATGCTTCTAATGCTGCCGGTACACGAACACTGTTCTCTTCACCGTCTACATTACTTCCAAAATTTTTGATCGCCCATGGCTCCATGATATCCCATGCGTACAATCCACTTTCATACTGTCTGAAATTCTCGACTTTCAGGCGGTCTGCCAGGGTTTCTTCTCCTGTATAAATGCGGAATGGAAGTGTATTGCTGACAGCCGTACGTCCCTGCATATCAGTAATGGAAACCGAAATCTTGTAAGTTCCTGCATCCTTTGGCGTACCATTCAGTGTCAGGTCACTGCTGAGTGTCATATAAACACCTTCCATACCACTGTCACTGTTCTCCGGTGTTCCGGCTTCTGTGTCCGGTACAATGCTTACTTTGCACTTACTTCCGTTCAGACTGATCTGAGAGGAATGATCCAGCTCTTCCCAGTCACTCTCTGAAGGCTCTGTTCCTTTTTCCGTAATTGCTCCATAAACCTTTACGGCACTGTTCTTATTGCCCGATGCCCCACCAACACTCGCACTGGATATTCCGTCATAATCTTTCTGTCCTACAATCGCTGCCTCAAAAGAGCCATCGATCTTCACATGAAGTTCATATGGATCACCCTGTCCGTCATCCGGCTGTAAAGAAATCGTTCCATTCTGATCTACAACAAATTTGAACGAAAGATCTTCATAACCATTTGCTGTGATCGCCACAGAATCTCCGCTTTTTAAAACCGGTGAGTCTGAACTTCCACTGAAATCTTTCGCAGAAAATACAATCTGATTATTTTCTGTATCAATAAAATATTTTCCTCCGGCCGACGGTTTGAAAGATGATTTCTCCCAGGATGTTCCGTTGACTTTAACATCGGTAACTGCTGCCACATAACCATCTGCATTTGCAAAGACCAGATGCCACTCATTTCCAAAAAAGTCAGTCTCCATACTTACCTGGCTTAAATCAATGCTGCCCGGCTCTACCGGTGCAGTTTCCCTGAATGTTGCCGCTACCGTTACATTTTCAGATGGCATTGTAAATGTATAAACGCCTTCTGTATTCTGCACATCTACAGAAGCACCGCTCACTCCATTAACATTCACCGCTTCTACTTCATATCCTGCATCCGGTGTAGCTGTTACAGTAACCGTTGCTCCTGCCTGAATCCCTTCCGTTGCACTTAAGCTGACGGTACCATTTGTGGCTGCTGCCGCAGTTGCCGTATAAGTTTTTTCTCCTGACGGTGTACTTACGACTGTCGCTGTATAAGTATAAGGATAACTCGATGTATCTTTCGTTACCTTAAAAGTCACATCCTCATATCCGTCTGCTGTCACAGCGATCGTCATCGGATAAGTTCCCGGACTTACGATCTTCAGAGCTTTATAACTTCCAAATGTTCCGGTCGCATTCCCAATTTCCCACAGATTTGTATCACTTCCAAAGGAATTGATCGTTCCTTTCGTATATTGAATCTCATTAACTGTTACACTGTTGATTTTATCCATCCAGGCAGTATCTTCAAATCCCAGACTTAAAACCTCTGTCCAGAAACCACTGGCTTCACAATTTGTAACTGTCGTCGGAGCCGCTTTTTTCTCCGCTGCCATGACAGGTGTTCCTGCTGTTGTCAGGATCACCATCACGGACAGAACCAGTGATAGTAATTTTCTCCAATTTCTTTTCATAAATGCCTCCTTAAAAGTTCGATAATAATTTTGTCTTTCTGATAAGGTTTTCGCTATGAAATTTCCCCTTTACATCAATCAGATACCTGACGCCTTTCCTTTTCAACTCTTTTCAAACGCCGGATATCATATTGAAATATGCCTCCTTTCATGCTATACTTTCAGTTGATTTTCTTTGGTTAGTCTGTGCTAATCACCGTTGTGCAATACTAACACTGTTCATTTTCTTTGTCAATCAAAGAAAAAAAATTCTCTTTTTATTGAAAATTTTTACCATTAATTACCATTTGGAGGCTTTCATTTATGAAAAAACTTTTATTTTTTTTCGCTCTTTGTGCCTTTTTGCTCTGTGGATGTTCCGAATCTTCCACAAATTTTTCTTCCGGGCTACAAAAAAGCAATTTTTTTGCTATGGATACTTCGATTGAATTTAATATTTACGGGGATGCTTCTCTGTTAAAAGAGGCACAGAATGTGCTGACCGATCTGGAATCTGAAGTTTCTGTCACAGACCCTGACAGTGAAATTTATAAGATCAATCAGGATGGAACTGGTACACTGACCGGGAATGCTGGCAATCTGATGCAGGAAGCTCTAGAAATGTGCAGACGCACAGACGGTGCATTGGATATTTCTGTTTATCCGATCGTACGTGCATGGGGATTTACTACGGAAGAATATCAGGTTCCTGAGGAAACAGAGATTGAATCCCTTCTCCCGCTTGTTGATTATACAAAGATCCAATATGATACTGCTACAGGAAATGTATCCATTCCAAAAGGAATGACCATTGATCTTGGAAGTATTGCAAAGGGATACGGTGGACAGCTCGCTGCCCAGTTGCTCCGCGAAAAAGGTGTGACTTCCGCCCTCCTGAACCTTGGCGGGAATGTGCAGACCATTGGAAGTAAACCGGATGGATCTCCATGGCAGGTGGGGATCCAGGACCCGACCGGCGATACTCCCATGATGGTCCTTTCGGTTTCCGATCAGGCAGTCATCACTTCCGGTGGTTACGAACGCTACTTTGAACAGGACGGAAAGACTTACTGGCACATTATGGATCCGTCCACCGGCCACCCGGCAGACAGCGGGCTTTGTTCGGTCACGGTGGTTGGAAAAGACGGTGGAATCTGCGATGCTCTTTCTACTTCTCTTTTTGTTATGGGACTTGAGAAAGCCGCAGCACTCTGGCAGCAAAGCAATGACTTTGAAGCTGTTTTTGTGACCGATTCACATGAAGTCTACATTACTGAAGGATTAAAAGACTGCTTTGCCCTCACAGAAGATCATGTGGATACCAATGTAAAAGTACTTGAAAAATAGCTTCTTTTCGCAGGAGCTTCACGATTCTGTCATCCCAAGTTTCACCATCTTTGGTGCATGCTTCAGTGCCGGGATCACTTTCCCGATCAGATCTTCCGTCGTAAATTTCAGACTGGAGGTATTGATGCAGGGATGACAGCCAAAATATCTTTCTGTCAGTACATCTTCGTCAATCAGAAGCCGTACTTTTCCCTCTATATCATTCATCAATCCCAAAACGCTGACCGACCCCGGTGTGATGTCCAGATATTTCTCCATATATTCCGATTTCGCAAATGAAAGTCTTGAAGACCCGATCTGTGCCGACAGTTCTTTTGTCTTAAACGGCTTGTCTCCCGGCATCAGGAGCAGATAAAATTCCGTCGCCTGCCGGTTACATAAGAACAGGTTCTTACAGATTGCTGTTCCATCTCCCAGTACACGGTCAATCTCTTCACACGCCTCCATCGTCATAGCTGCCTCATGATCAACTCTCTGATATGCTACTCCCAGCCTGTCCAACAGGTCATATACCCGGAGCTCTTTTTCCAGTCTGCCTTCTGTATTGTCCGGTCTTCCATTTTGTAATTCCATTTTCATCCTCTTTTCTCTATAAACAATTTCTTATAAAGCAGTATAGCAAAAACTTCCCGGTCATGCTATAGTAATAAAATGATGATGTCGGGGTCAAAAGCCCCCGACTTTGATGCCTACGGATTGCTCCGTGCTACGCACTCTCTGTGATCAGCAACTAAAAAGGAATGTACAGACTATGAAAAAAGGAATGAAAAAAATACTAAAATATCTCGGGATCATCGTGTTGATCGTCCTGGTTCTTCTCCTTGCATACATCATCTATCTTTTTGCAAGTTACCACCGGATTCCCGATAATCAGCCGCTTCAGGTTGAACAGACAAAAGAGAGTATTTCATCAGGAGATACCCTGACAACAGAGAAAGAATACTCTGCCCTGACTTACAATATCGGCTTTGGTGCCTATACCCCGGATTTCAGCTTTTTCATGGATGGTGGAAAATCCTCCTGGGCCAAAAGTAAGGAAAGTGTAAAAAAGACCGTTCAGAGTGCCGGAGAGCTGGTTGCTTCTAAAGATCCTGATTTTGCACTGATCGAAGAGGTGGATCTTAATTCTACCAGGAGTTACCATGTGGACGAATATTCAATCCTCAAGGAAACGATTCCAAGTTATAATACCGTATTTGCACAGAATTATGATTCCGCTTTTCTCTTCTACCCATTGAATCAGCCGCATGGAAAAAGTCGGTCAGGACTTGCACTTTTTTCAAAATATCCGGTTACAGATTCTCTGAGAAGAAGTTTCCCGGTATCCACCTCCTTCAGTAAATTTTTTGATCTGGACCGGTGCTACAGCATTTCCAGAGTTCCTACAGACAACGGAAAAGAGCTGGTTATCTTTCTGCTGCATATGTCGGCCTACGGAAACAGTGATGCAATCCGTGAAGGGCAGATCCGTATGCTGAGTCAGGATATGCAAAAAGAATACGAAGCCGGGAATTATGTTCTCTGCGGAGGTGATTTCAACCATGATCTGAAAGCCTCCAATGATGACAATGATGATGCCGCTGATTATGAATCCTGGGCTTATCCATTCCCAAGAGAAGAACTACCGGAGCATTTTTCCTTCTGCATCGATCAGCTTTCTGACACTGAACGTAACGCTCTCTGGGACAGTGCAAGAAATGCTGATATGGAATACATTCCCGGTGAAACTTATACTGTAACACTGGACGGCTTTATCATTTCCGATAATATAGAATGTCTTCAGTATGAAAATGTCAATACCGGTTATTCTTATTCCGACCATGATCCGGTATATATGAAATTTAAACTCTTAGATAACTGAAAAAGTTCTTGTCGTATACCTGACAGCAAAAAAAGAACAACTGATCCTTCACCGATCAGTTGTTCCTTTTTTAATACGTCTTTATCAAATTTTCCACCATTCTCCCAGCCGCTTTCTTCAATTATTTATTCTTTTCAGCTATTTTCTTTTATGATTTTCTTTAAGATCTCCGCAGAACTTTTTAACTGTGCCAGCTCCTTCTCACTTAACTCGATCGGAACGACCGTTTCGATTCCATTTGCATCTACCACTGCCGGAATACTCAACACCACATCCTCCAATCCATACTCGCCCTGCATCAGACTTGATACTGGCATAATGGACTGCTCATCACGGACGATTGCTGCACAAATCCTGCACACTGCCATCGCAATTCCATAATAAGTCGCATGTTTTCGGGCAATGATCTCATAAGCACTGTTCTTCACATGATCGAAAATCTTTTCCATGGATGCATCATGGTCAAAATGACCTCGCAGCTCGCAGAAATCATTGATCGGAAGTCCGCCAACTCTTGCATCGCTCCACGCTGCCAGTTCACTGTCCCCATGTTCTCCGATAATATACGCATGCACACTCCGGCTGTCTACACCTAAATGCTCACCAAGCTCATACCTGAATCTTCCTGTATCCAGAACTGTACCCGAACCAATGACCCGGTTTGCCGGATACCCTGACTCTTTCAATGCAATATAAGTAAGAATGTCTACCGGATTCGACACAATCAGTAAAATGCCCTCAAATTCCCGTTTCTTAATCTCTCCAACGATCGACTTCATAATCCTGCTGTTTTTTTTGATCAAATCCAGCCTTGTCTCATCCGGTTTCTGATTTGCTCCTGCTGTGATGACGATCACAGCAGCATCACTGATATCATCATACGTTCCTGCGTAAATTTTCATCGGACTTGCAAATACCATTCCGTGACTGATATCAATTGCTTCTCCCTCTGCTCTTTTCTGATCCGCATCAATCAGTACCATTTCTGAAAATAACTGACTCTGCATTAAAGCAAATGCAGAAGATGATCCTACAAATCCACAACCTACAACTACTACTTTTCTACTGTTAATTCCCATATATGTATCCTCCTTCTCCTAAAATCTCCAAATTTATAAAATTATTTCTTTCTGATCCAATTATATCGTAATATTTTTCTTATGTCAATATTAATAATTATTACTATTATTAAATATTAAGGCTATATTGTCTTCATTTTGAATCAGGACTATATCATATTTTTTTGAATTGGGGCTATATTCCATTTTTAAGTAGCTTCTCTTTTTTGTCCCGGCACAGATTCAGGCTTGTTACTTGAGTAAATAAAAGGGACTATCTGTCATCCATGAAGCCATCTTCATGTGACAAATAGTCCCTCACTACTTTTTATCCTGCCTCTGTATTGCTGTCCTGTTTTCATTAACTGGCGAGGTAAAGCGAATGGAGTTTTTATACCCATTGCCCGGTCAATGCCAGCCCCGCTTTCATTAACCCTGCCAGCACCATCACCCAGACAGGATTTATTTTTGTCTTTCTTAAGGATATCACACAAAGGATAAAAATGACAACCATACTCCATTTTGTTTCTTCAAAGGATATTGCTGATGCACTGCCCCAAAATGCCGAGATCAGGATCAGAATCCCTGCTGATGCGATCATCGCCACCACCGCAGGACGCAGAGAGCCAAGCACACCCCGAAGCAGCTCCATATTCCGGTATTTCAAATACAATTTTGCAATCACCGTAACAAGGATACAGGATGGAAGTATACACCCTGCTGTCGCAGCTATCGCACCGGGCAATCCCGCAACTTTAATTCCGACAAAAGTTGCCGAATTGACCGCAATCGGTCCCGGTGTCATCTGCGAAATTGTGATCAGATCCGTAAACTCCGACATGCTCAGCCACTGGTGCATTGTAACAACCTGTCCCTGAATCAGCGGCATAGCGGCATAACCTCCACCAAAGCTGAACAGTCCCACCTGCAAAAAGCTGAAAAATAACTGAATGTAAATCATTTCATTTCCCTCCTTTTTGCAAAAAGAGTGCGAATCACACCCAGAAGACCACAGACCAAAATGATAAGGACTACATTGACTCCGAAAATACAGGAGACAATAAAAGCTCCGATCATGATTCCGACCGAAACGGCATCCTTCTCCTTTACGATTCCCGCTCCCATCTCATATGTAACCGACGCAATTACAGCACCTACTCCTGCCTGCATCCCCTCCAGCATCTGACTGATAAAAAAATTACTGCGAAATGCCTGATAAAAAGCCGAGATCACTGATATGATAACAAATGGCGGAAGCATTGTCCCCAGGATCGACACCAGCACCCCTGCAATTCCTGCCAGTTTATATCCCACTACGATTGCCCCATTCACTGCGATCGCTCCAGGCGAAGACTGTGCGATTGCCACAAGATCCAACATTTCTTTCTCATCAATCCAGTGCAGATCATCTACGAATTTTTTCTTCATTAACGTGACGATCACATAGCCGCCACCAAAAGTAAATGCACTTAAATATAAAGTTGAAATAAAAAGTTTCCATAAAACTTTCGCTTTTGCTTCTTTTCCTTTTTTCTCCATGAAATTTCCTCCAACAAAACCAGTATATTACTGTTCGGGGAGGATGTAAAATATTTATAACACTTCACCACTATCTCATTTTTCTAAAATCAAATTCATCAGTACGATTCAACAGTTGTGACCATCTTGCCGAAACCAGCTTTGCATACTGGATTGGAACGAGTCCATAACTTCCAAGTGAATAACCATCATTCATTTCCAGAAACACAGTCTGAAGCTTTCCATTCTTTTCAATTACAGCAAAATCCAGACTTCCTCCCATGGGTCTTTCACGGATTGTTCTAAACGCTTCTACTATCTGATCCACTACTTCCGCATCAAAATGATAATGGTAGTCTCCCCGATACGGTCTGATATCTACCAATTCATCATAAATAATAAACCCTCTCCATTCCATCTTTGGAGCGATAACATCGCAACAAAGTACTTCATAATTTTCATAACAGCTTCCACAGCCTATCAAATCCTTTGATGAGCGAATCACATGTCCGGTAAATGCTTTGCTTTTTACCGGTTTTACAAAAACCCCCCATTTTTCCGGATGAGTATTGATTGAATTGATTGTATCTTTCCAGACATTTCTTCCCATAAATTTTCTCAACTCCACTGGATAATCTTCGCAAGCTGGAACTACACCAAATTTTTTAAGAATCATTTCCACCTGGGTAATATAATCAAGTACAATATCTTCCTTTGTGACACTTTCATAAATATCACTGATTTTTTGATATCTGACTATTTCTGCTCCCATTTCACGGAATCCATAAACTGCCTGTGAAATATTCTGCGAATGATATTCCCCATTCTGTCGAATTTTTGCATAGACTTTCATTTTTCTCTCCTCGTATTTTTTCTTTTTCATATCATTGAATTATGTAGCAAACTGCACTATGTCCTCTCTTTGTACCACAAGAATCTCATCAATCGTAACATCCAGTACTGCTGCCAGCACAACCAGATTGTCAATCGTCGGCATTGCTGTCCCATGCTGCCACTTATAAATAGCCTGTGGTGTCGTAAATCCAAAAATATTCTGTATTTCTCTTACTGACAAGCCTGCCGCCTTTCTCAACTTCATAATATTTCTTCCTGTAGCTACCATATCAATAGCTGGTATCGTCATCATTTTTCTTCCTTTCCGCTTCCGGCAGGAAAAATTTTTCCATCTATTTTTCCTGTCTGAGTACATCACCCCAGCCAGGTTTCCCTGCCGGCAGATGCACTACTCAGAAGCTTTAAAATTATAAATTGGTTTCATTACATCAATCACATCTACGGACTCTCCAATCACATCAATGATATCGTCGAGTCTTTTATATGCCATTTGTGCTTCATCTAAAGTATTTTCATTAATCGATGTTGTATAAATTCCTTTCATTACATTTTTATACTCATTCATATTAAGCTCTGTTTTTGCCTTTGTCCGTGACATCAATCTTCCTGCTCCATGTGGTGCAGAAAAATTCCACTCAGCATTTCCTTTTCCGATTGCAAGCACACTTCCATCTCTCATATTAATCGGAATCAGCACTTTTTCTCCTTTATGTGCTGCAATAGCTCCTTTCCGCAGAATCATTTCTTTTATGTCAATATAATTATGGATTGTATGAAAAGCCTCTCTGCCCAGCATGCCCGTCCTCTCCAAAATGATCTCTGCCATTTTTTCTCTGCTTCGCTTTGCAAATGCCTGACAGATTTCAACATCATACAAATAGTCATCAAGATATTTTCCTGATAAAAAGCACAAATCCTCAGGCATATTTGTCTCCGATTCATATACCTGCCAGTGGAGCTTCTCTAAGGCCTGTTGAATCTCTTTTCTACGCCCCTGTTCTTTGTAAGTTCTGATAATCTCATCACGTTTTTCAAGATACTCTCCATATCCCCGGTCAAGATTAACTGCAAGTTGTTGATAAAACTCTGCAACCTGCTTTCCAAGATTTCTCGATCCAGAATGAATGATCAGATATTTCGTACCATCTGCTGCTTCGTCAATCTCAATGAAATGATTGCCTCCCCCCAGCGTACCGAGCGATCTTTCCAACCATTTTGTATTTTTTAACTCCCGATAACACCGAAGTTTCGTCAGATCAAATTTCTCCTGTCTTCCTTCCCAGACGTTTCTCCCTGACGGAATAAAATGTGCTGCCTCATCAACCTTTTCAAAATCAATTTTGATATTTCCGAGATTTACAGTGTACATCCCACATCCAATATCAACACCTACCACATTCGGCACTGCTTTATCTTTGATCGTCATTGTAGTCCCAATCGTGCAGCCTTTTCCGGCGTGAACATCCGGCATAATACGAATTTTCGTCTCTTCCGTTATCACATAATCACACATTCGACGAATTTGCTCAATTGCTTCCGGCTCTACCACTTTCGCATAGCAGATTGCCGTATTCACTTTTCCTTTTATTTCAAATCCACTCATTTTCTTTTTCCTTCCCTTATAAATCATAAAAAATCTGCTTGGCAAATCTTTCAAGTATCCTTTCAAGTATCGTAGCAGTCTTCCAGGTTTCTTGCATAGCTTAAATACCCTGATATCAAAAAACCGCCTATCCAGTGCATCCACACAAGATAAGCGGTTCTGAAATCTATATGGTTATCTGTTGCCATTCTCTACCCGAACGACCTCACACCCCTGACTACAGTATTTTCTTCAAGCTTACTCTTATCTGAATACACAAAACTGACACCACACTCTTCACATTTGAGTGCCGCATCATCTATAATTTCCAGATTTAAATAACTTGAACGAATGACTGTAAACATCTTTTTCTCCTTCCTGATAAGTCCCATTATAACAGTCCTATCCCCTCTCTGCTGTATACATTAACATAAAACTATTCATTTGTCATTATACTTGTGGTATATAAATTTGTATTGTTGTGGTGATACGCCTGTAAAGCAGAAAACTTCTTTGTAACAAATCGGACGCAGAAAGCAGGGATATTCCTTCGCGGTGCAGGCCCGCTTTACCTCAGCCCGTTGACCGTTTGTAAC
>OGFY01000528.1_pt1 | contig 36528 bp, 33 predicted proteins | sample 1570951 | NCBI WGS metagenome assembly OGFY01 (sample SAMEA2581942, study PRJEB24529) | metagenome | biome: Human gut stool | place: China | collected 2011
ATTTTGTCTGCAAATTCTCCTATTGAGTAATATTTCATATTATCACCTCAATAGTGTCATATCATAATCTTTAAATAATTTATAGATTTTTATATAAAATTATATATTATTTATAACAGCTTTAAGCCTCCCCTGATTAAAACTTCAATCATCTATAAAATAATTATCGCTTAATACAGACCTTATTTTGTTGAGTAAGCAAAATTTTATAAAAATCGTATTAAGCGATAAAATTTTTATTTTAAACTAATTATTAAGCCTTTAAGCTATTATACAATTCTTTATATTGTTTAGCTGATTCTTCCCAGCTGTAATCAGCAGTCATAGCATTTTCTACAAGATGAATATGTTTTCTATCATCAGCAATACCATCTATTGCACGTTTGATGGAGAATAATAATTCATGTGCATTGTAGTTATTAAAGCTAAAGCCATTACCAGTTTGAGTGTAATTGTTATATGCTTCAACAGTATCTTTTAAACCACCTGTAGCACGTACAATTGGCACAGTACCATAACGGAGAGCGATAAGCTGACCAATACCGCATGGTTCATATTGAGATGGCATCAAGAATAAATCACTTGCAGCATAAATTTGATGTGCTAATTCATTATTAAAGAAGATATTAGCAGATACTTTTTTCGGATAGCGCCACACAAGACCTTTGAACCAGTCTTCATATTGTCTATCGCCTGTACCTAAGATTACAAATTGTACATTTTCATATTCAAATAATTCATCTAAGATACGTGTAACTAAATCAAGACCTTTAGCTTCAACTAAACGAGTTACCATACCAATCATTGGAATTTTGCGATTTACTGGTAAGCCCAATTTTTTCTGAAGTTGTTCTTTATTATCACCTTTGATAGAAATTGCATTATGTACATCAAAGTTTTTAAAGATGTACTTATCAGTTTCTGGATTATAATCTTCATAATCAAGACCATTGATAATACCAGATAAATCTGCATCACGTTTTTGAAGCATACCTTCAAGACCTTCACCATAATAAGGATCCTGAATTTCTTTAGCATAACTGCGACTTACAGTAGTAACTTTATCAGAATATACGATAGCACCTTTCATGAAGTTGATATCATCGAAGTATTCCAAATCACCATTGTTGAAGTATTTCCAATCAAGACCTAAAACATCTGGTAAATATCCTTTCCAGAAACGACCTTGATATTTCAAATTATGAATAGTATATACTGTTTTAATCTTGTTATAGCGTACATCTTCATTATGTTCGAGTTTTAAATAAACGCTAATTAAACCTGTTTGCCAATCATTCATATGAATAACATCTGGCCAGAAATCAATATGAGGAAGCATTTCAAGAACAGCTCTGCAGAAGAAAGTAAATCTTTCTACATCATCTGGATAACCATAATATCCTTCACGATAGAAATATTCCTGATTATCAATGAAATAAAATGGTACATCTTTATAATCGTATCTATCAATACCTAGATATTTTTTACGCCAGGAAACATTGATTTCACCATCATAAATATGTTCCATATTATTGCGATATTCTTCTTTTATACCACTGTATTTTGGTATAACAACACGAACATCTACACCTTTTTGTTTTAATTCTTTAGGTAAAGAACCCGCTACATCTGCAAGACCGCCTGTTTTTACAAAAGGCACAGCTTCTGAGGCTACATATAAAACTTTTAACACTATAACACGACCTTCCTCTATGATTGTATATATAGCCCATATAATAAAAATTATATGGGCTATAACTTAAATTATTTCAAGGCATAAGCTTTAGCCTTTTGACGTTATTTTGATCTATTACCATTAAGTTTTACTTTTTCTGGTTTTTCAGCTTCAATCATTGTCTGTTTTTTAGCTTCAACAGGACGCAATTTCAATCTGAAATATACTGTACCAAGTGGTGGTAAAGTAATTTGAATAGATTGATTTAAATTATGCCAGAATACATCTTCTGATTTAAAGTCACCTTCATTTAATACATTAGAACCACCGTATTCTTCTTTATCTGTATTAAATACTTCTTGATAAATACCTTTTTCAGGTACACCAATGCGGTAACCATGACGCACTTCTGGAGTGAAGTTACATACTACAATGATGAAATCATCTTGGTCTTCAGCATAACGAATAAAGGAAATAACGCTATTTTCATTATCGTTACAATCAATCCAGCGGAAACCACGCCAATCAAAGTCTACTTGCCATAAAGCTTTATGTTCACAATAGAATTTATTCAATTCTTTAGAGAATCTCTGCATTTTTGTATGCATTGGATACAATTCAGCTAAATGCCAATCAAGACTATCATCATATTTCCATTCGATAAATTGACCAAATTCGCCACCCATGAATAATAATTTTTTACCAGGGTGAGTCATCCAATAACCAAAGAAGGAACGAAGACCAGCGAATTTACGCCAATAATCGCCTGGCATCTTTTCAATTAAAGAGCATTTACCATGAACTACTTCATCATGAGATAATGGCAATACAAAGTTTTCAGAGAAAGCATACATCAAGGAGAATGTAATTTTATCATGATTCCATTTACGATAAATAGGATCAAGGCTCATATATTTGAGCATATCATTCATCCAGCCCATATTCCATTTATAGTTAAAGCCCATACCGCCCATATAGGTTGGACGAGAAATCATAGGCCATGATGTAGATTCTTCTGCCATCATTAGAGCATTTGGATGATATTTGAAAATCGCTTCATTTAGATTTTTAATCAATTCCATAGCTTCAAGGTTACCAGTATCACCGTATTTATTAGGTTCCCACTGACCTTCTTCACGACCGTAGTTTAAATACAACATATTAGCTACAGCATCAATTCTAAGCCCATCAATATGATATTCATTTAACCAAAATAGAGCATTAGAAATTAAGAAGCTATGCACTTCACAACGACCATAGTCGAAGTTAGTTGTACCCCATTGCCAATTTTCACGGCGTTTTTCATTATCAGATTCATATAAAGTTTCACCATCAAAACGGCGAAGACCATGAGCATCGTTACAGAAATGTCCTGGAACCCAGTCCATGATTACAGCAATACCATTTTGATGAGCTAAATCTACTAAATACATGAAGTCTTTTGGTTCACCATAACGACTAGTTACTGCATAATAACCAGTTGCTTGATAACCCCAAGAACCATCAAATGGATGTTCACAAAGTGGCATAAACTCAATATGAGTATAATTCATTTCTTTAACATAAGAGATGAGTTGTTTTGCTGCTTCTCTATAAGTTAAATAATTACCTTCAGCATCACGACGCCAAGAGCCTAAATGCACTTCATAGATGAGCATAGGTTTATCATAAGAAGCTTCTTGTTGCTGTTTTTTCTGCCATTTTTCATCATGCCATTCATAACCGCGTAAATCATAAACGCGAGAAGCTGTTTTTGGTTTCTTTTCAGCATAAAAAGCATAAGGGTCTGCTTTTAAGAAACGTTCTCCACCATTGAATGGCTCTATAGAATATTTATAAATTTCACCTTGCTGTAAATTAGGAATAAAAGTCACCCAAATTTCACCATCAGAAATTCTCTGCATTGGGTTTTCATTGTAATCCCAATTATTAAAATCTCCTACTACACTTATGGCTTTAGCATGAGGTGCCCAAACAGCAAAGCGTACGCCTTCTACTCCGTCTTCTACTACAAAATGAGCTCCTAACATTTGATACGCATAGAAATTTGTACCTTGATGATACAAATACAAATCAAAATCTTTTAATGCGGATACTTCCATATTTTTAGTTCTCCTTTGGAGTCATTTATTTTAATAAATTAATAGGTTCTACATTCCAGATATCTTTTGCATATTCGCTGATAGTTCTATCACTAGAGAAGATACCAGAATGTGCAATATTGATTAAGCTGGATTTCAACCAACCATAGCGGTCGAGATATTTACCTCTAATTTTTACATGAGCATCAATATAAGAATTGAAGTCTTTGAATACGAAATATTCATCATTACTATTGAATAAATAGTTGTGTAAGTCATGGAAATCACCATTACCTACGAATGGACCAGTCAATAATTCATCAACTACATTGTGAATTGCTGGATTTGTATTATATTCAGTCCATGCGGAATATAATCCATTTTTATAGTATTCCATTACTTCATGTTCTTTTAAGCCAAAGATAACGCAGTTATCTTCTCCAACTGCATCGCAAATTTCCACGTTAGCACCATCTAAAGTACCAAGTGTGATAGCACCGTTCATCATGAATTTCATGTTAGATGTACCGGAAGCTTCTTTACCTGCAAGAGAAATCTGTTCACTAACATCAGCTGCTGGGAATAATTTTTCTGCTAAAGTAACACCATAGTTTTCTAAGAATACTACATGTAAACAATCGTTTACATCTTTATCGTTATTAACAATATTAGCTACATTGTTGATTAAGCGAATTGTTTCTTTAGCGATATGGTAACCAGGAGCTGCTTTACCTGCGAACATATAAGTACGAGGTAACATTTCAGATTTAATAGATGGATTTGCTTTAATCAAATTATAGATATGCATTACATGTAAAATATTCATAATTTGACGTTTGTAAGAATGAATACGTTTAACTTGAATGTCATATAAAGAGTTAGGGTCAATAGTAAATCCACTACGACGTTTGATATGACCAGCTAAATAAATTTTATGTTCTTTTTTAACTTCTGCTAATTTATCAAGGAATGCTGTATCATCTTTATAATCTAATAAATCGATAAGACGAGATGGGTCTTTACGCCATTTATCAGAAATAGCTTCATCTATTAAGCTAGAAAGCTGTGGATTTGCAGCAATGAGCCAACGACGATGTGTAATACCATTAGTTTTATTATTGAATTTACCTGGGTAAATTTCATCAAAGTCACGCATAGTATGTGCTTTTAAGATATCGCTATGAATTTTAGCAACACCATTTACGCTGTGGCTACCTACAACAGAAAGACGAGCCATATGAACTACGCCATCTTGAATGATAGATACTCTGCGTACACGGTCTTCATCATTTGGATATTGTTTACGAACATCTTCTAAGAAGCGTGCATTGATTTCTTCTACGATCATGTAAATACGTGGTACGAGATTTTTAAACATATCAATTGGCCAAGTTTCTAATGCTTCTGGCATAATTGTATGGTTAGTATAAGCTACTGTATTTTTAGTGATATCCCAAGCAGTATCCCAATCCATACCTTCTTGGTCAATGAGTACGCGCATAAGTTCAGGAATTGCCATTGCTGGATGAGTATCATTGATATGAATAGCAATTTTTTTCGCAAAATCTTTTAAATCACCTTTACGGCGTTTATAATGACGAACAATACTTTGAACGCCTGCAGATACAAAGAAATACTCTTGAGTCAAACGAAGCATTTTACCTTCATAAGAGCTATCTTCTGGATACAAGCAAGAAGTGATTGCTTGTACACGATAAGATTGACGCAATCTTTCTTGTAACTGTTCTCTAGTACCTGATAAAGAAGCAAAATCTTGAGGAACTTCAGCATTCCAAAGACGAAGAGTATTTACTACATTATTGTGGTAACCTACGATTGGCACATCATAAGGAACAGCTGCAACTGTATTATATCCTTCATGAACTAATTTTAAAGAACCATCTTCTTGTTGAGCCATATAAGCATTACCGCCAAAATGAACATCAACTTCTTTGTCAGCTTTGCGATATTCCCAAGCGAAACCATTTTTAAGCCAATTATCAGGAATTTCAACTTGTTGATTATCTATTATTTTTTGTTCAAACAGACCATATTGATAACGGATAGTACAACCATGACCTGGAAGGCCTAAGGAAGCCAAAGAATCAATAAAGCAAGCAGCAAGACGGCCAAGACCACCATTACCTAAACCTGCATCTGGTTCCTGTTTAAAGAGTTCTGTAATATCAATATTCAAGTCTTTCAAGGCTTCTTTACAGATTTCTTTCATATCAAGATTGATCAAGTTTGTATTTAATAGACGACCTAATAAGAATTCAATGGAAAAATAATATACTTCTTTGCATTGATTTTCTTCATAGTATTTATTAGTCATAATCCAGTTTTCACTGATGTACTGACGAACTGTTCTAACTAAAGTCTGATATAATTCTTCTTTAGTTAATTCATTCCAATCTTTACCAAATAACATATTTGCTGTTTTTAAGAAATTTTTCTGTAATGAAGCTCTCTCTTCAATTTGCTTATTGATTATTCCTACACTCACTATTACTTCCCCCTATAAGTTTTTACCTTAATCGCACTACCCTGAAATAAAAACTCTATATTTCTAAAAAAACCAAAACCTATATATTAATAATTTATATTATATATATTTATAATTACTATATTTTTTAACCTATATTATTTTAATATCTTATCTTTTGTTAATCAAATAACTGTATTTTTTTCAATGATCAATGGATAATTTTCAGCACCTTTTAACCATTTACCATCGGATACTACTACATTTTTATCGCAAATTACATTTTCTACTAGAGCATCATCTTGTAATTCACAATTCTGCATGATTACGCTATTTTTAACTTGAACGCCTTTTCCGATTTTAACACCACGGAATAAGATACTGTTTTCTACAGAACCTTCAATTACGCAACCATTTGCAACTAAAGAATTATTAACTTTTGCTTGTTTTTTGTACTGTACAGGAGCTTCATCACGAACTCTTGTATAGATTGGGTTATAACCCATGAATAATTCTTCCCAAATTTCTGGTTCTAACAAGTCCATATTAGTTTTGAAATAGGAACTTGTAGAGCAGATTTCAGATACATAACCTTCATGTTGGAAGCCATAAATATTTAAATTATCCTGATGACGTAAAATACCATCAATCAAGAAATCATAGCCACCACGTTCATATGCTGTAGATATGATTTCCATGAATTTTTTACGGGACATTAAATAAATACCCATGAATACTTTGGAATTTTCATAAACAGCTGGACGGTTAGCAATTTCTGTAACAAGACCATTTTCACCAGTCTGTAAAATAGTTGCATTATCTGGACGTTCTTTATTTTCAATATGGTAAACCATAGTGATATCAGCACTAGTATTCTGATGGAAACGAAGAGCTGTAGTAAAGTCTATATTATAAACAAAACGGCTGTTGCAGATTAATACATATTCTTGTTCAGACTGTCTGATAAAGCTCATATGTCTATAGAAAGACTGTAAGTTACCATTACGGCTATCTTTATCCATTTTTATAGCTGGTAAATAGAATAAACCATCATGACGACGTGCTAAATCCCAGTCTTTACCAGAACGAAGATGGTCTAAGATAGAACGAGATTTTGCTGGCATCATCATACCAATTTTTGTAATACCAGAGTTAACCATGCTAGATAAAGCAAAGTCTAATAAACGATAACGACCTGCAAAAGGTAATGTTGCAACAGGTCTTTTTGTTGTAAGTGTTCTTATTTGTTTATCGTCTTCATATAAATCCATTATTCCGAGAACATTTTTCATAATTATATCCCTCTCTTATTTTATCCCACATTTACATTTTCAGTTGCATCGGAAACAACCATTGGTCGTACAGTTTCACCTTCAGGAATTACTACAATAGTGCCATCGTCACTACCTACTTGAGCAGTTGCTTCAATTTTGCTGTTTTGAGCTACAATAGCTTTTTCAACAACAGCATCTGCTTCAATTTTTGCAAATGGCATAATTACAGAATTGCTTACTTTTGCACCTTTAGCAATGCGTACACCTGGGAATATAACAGAATTTTTTACTTCACCGCAAATCATAGAACCTTCGCTTACAAGAGAATTTTTAATTTTAGCTTTTGGTCCTACATAGTGAGGTGGCATAGCCATATCCACGGAATAAATTTTCCATTTACCATTCATTTCAAATGGTTGTTTTTCTTTTAATAAATCCATGTTTGCTTCCCAAAGGCTATCGATTGTTCCTACATCTTTCCAATAACCTTCAAATGCATAGGAATATAATCTAGCTTGGTCAGCTAACATTTTTGGAATAATATTTTTACCAAAATCATGGCTAGAAGTTTCATCTTTAGCATCATTTTCTAAGTATTCACGTAAGAAATTCCAGCTAAAGATATAAATACCCATAGAAGCTAAATTGCTTTCTGGTTTAGCAGGTTTTTCGGCAAATTTAGTAATACGACCTTCTTTATCTGTGCTCATAATACCAAAACGAGAAGCTTCTTTCATTGGCACTTTAATTACACCAATTGTAGCTTCTGCTTTATTCTTTTTATGGAATTCAATCATTTTTGCATAATCCATAGTATAAATATGGTCACCAGACAAAACTAATACATAATCTGGATTAGCTTTATTGATAAAATTAATATTTTGATAAATTGCATCTGCTGTACCTTTATACCAATCTGCACCTTTTTCTCTAGCATATGGAGGTAAAATATATACACCACCATTTTTACGGTCAAGATTCCATGCTTCACCAGTACCTAAGTATGTATGCAATTCTAGTGGACGATATTGAGTAAGTACACCTACTGTTTCAATACCAGAATTTGCACAGTTACTTAATGGGAAATCGATAATACGATATTTTCCACCAAATGGTACAGCTGGTTTAGCTATATTCTTAGTTAAAGCTCCTAATCTGCTCCCTTGACCACCAGCCAATATCATGGCTAAGCATTCTGTTTTTCTCATAATATAAAACCTCCTGAAAAAATAAACATAGTCTACACATCTTGTCAATTTCGATAAAAATGCAGGAATTAATCTATAAAAACTATTAAAAATTACACAAATATAACAAATTACTTATAAAAACTTAACAATCTTAACAATTATCGTACATTTTATAAAATTTAGATTAAATAAATTTACACAACCCCTTTTTCTGTAAAAACTTCTCAAATAAATAAAATTCGTTACATTTTCATTTGACGATATTACATTTCTATATAAATTTTGTAAATCCTGCTAAAATCCAAAAAAATTTTAAAAAATTTCAAAAAAAAAGCAGAGCTTTAAATTTGCTCTGCTAAAATTAGACCTTTTTTATATTTACTTACGGTAGAAATTTGTAAATCAAATTTTTCACTAAGTTCATTTTTTAAAGATAATAAATCTTCCATTCGTCCAGATTTTAATTCTATTTCTACTTCACAAATAGGAGATTTTCTTTCATTTCCCTGCACAAATCCACAATCTAAAGCTATTTCCAGTTTTGAAGCAAACCAATTTATATCTATACATTCACGTACAAAATCAGTTATTACAATCGGAATGAATTTCTTACCTTTAGTTTCTTTGATTAAATTCCAAATCTCACCTACATCCGAAAAAACACTTATATCTGCTTGTAGGCTTGTTACTTTTTTATTAATTTCCACACGTTCAAAAACGCCCTGTGTGTTTACTTTTCCCGATTTATATGTTGCTACAAAACAATTGTTTTCTTGTCGTACACGATAGGCAATTTTATGTTTTTGATAGAATTTTTCTTCCGTATCGTAATAAATAGCCTTCATCACTATACTTTGTGGTCTTTGTCCTTCATTTTCTTGCAAGAATTTACGTATATTTTCTACTTGAGCTTTATCTTTTATTTCCATTTTTATTTCAACTTCTCGATTATTCATGAATTTCCCAACAACCTTTCTCTTTTAATTTTAAGATAGCCTGATGCTTGCAAATCAAACTACTACGATGAGCAATACTTATTATTCTCGTATCTGGTAAATATGTTTTTAACATATCATATAAATTTCCTTCTAAAGTTTCATCAAGTGCTGATGTAGCTTCATCCAAAAATACAAATTTAGGTTTATATAATAAAATTCTCGCAAAAGCTATTCTTTGCTGTTCACCTAAAGATAAAATTCTACTCCAATCATCAACAATATCCAATTTATCTACTAAATTTTCTAACTTACAAGCTATGAGTATTTCTTTTATTTCTTCATCACTATATTTTTCACTGATTACTTCTTCGACTACAGGATAAGAAATTGCCTGTCTTAAGCTACCAAGTGGCAAATATGGTCTTTGTGGTAAGAATAAAAATTCTTCTTCTTTTGGCAAATAAACATTGCCTTTCGCATAAGACCAAAGACCTGCAAGTGTTCGTAAAAGAGTTGATTTACCCACACCAGAAGCACCCATGATCAATAAAGATTGATACTTCATCAAATCAATTGTACAATTCTTGATTAAAACATCTTTATTTTTATTAGGAAGGAAAACATCTACATTTTCTATACCGACTTTAATATTAGAAGCATTATCTATCATTAAATCAGATTTCAAATCCAAAGCTTCACTGACATGACGATTGAAACCATCTAAACGGCGAACTACAGAGCACCACTGTGCTATAGTTGTATAAGCATCTACAAAATATGACATTGCCCCTTGAACTTGTCCAAAAGCATTTGATACTTGCATAATCCAACCAACTTGCACCTCTTTAGCAAACCAACGCGGTGCAGCCAATAATAATGGAATGATAATCGCCAATTGACCATAACCAGCTGTAAAACCGTTTAAGATTTTTTGACGAGTCATAATATCGCGGAAATTGCCAATTACAATCTTAAATCTAGTCAAGAAATTTTCTAACTCAGGCTTTTCACCACGATAAAAAGCAATCGACTCTGTATTTTCTCTGACACGCATCATCGCAAAACGGAAATCAGCTTCATATTTTTGCTGTTCATAATTTAAATTGATAAGTGCCTTACCCACCTTATGAGTGAGATACGTACCAACGATAGAATATACCAAAGATAACCAAACCATATAGCCATAGATAGTAAATTCATAACTGCCAATAGGCACAGTGATAATTCCTGATAAATTCCATAAAATTACAGTAAATGCCACCAAAGTTATCAGTTGACGCACAAGACCAATCGTCAAAGATAAAGTCAACGCTACAAATTGATTAATATCCTCAGAAATACGCTGATCTGGGTTATCCATATCTTTTCCCATCAATTTCAACTTATAATAAGCTCTATTTTCCATCCATCTAACTAAATATTTATCAGTGAGCCATTCACGCCATTTTATCTGCAATAATTGTTGTAAATACACAGAATAAACGCCAATCGCTATATAGATAGCGGCAATCAAGGAAAATTTGCCCACTAAATACCAAAAACTATCAAATTCATAGGCTTGCAAAACATCCCAAAATTCTTTATACCAATCATTTACCAATACCGTCAAAAATACACTAGCTAAATTTAAAATTAAAACAACAGCTAAAATACCATAAGCTTTCCATTTTTGTTCAGAACGCCAATATCCTAGTGCTAAAATTTTAAAAGCCTGTAAATAATACATAATTCTTCTTGAAGTCAAACCATACACCTCTATCCTAAAATTAATTTTCATATCTTCTAAAAAAATATGCTAAAATAAATATATTGCTTACTTTTCTTTCATGAGCAAGAAAAGTAACAAAAGAACTCTACCTCCCGATATCAATTTTACTTTGTCAATTATAAAATTATGTCTATAATGCTCTAAACTCGCTTTGCTCAAACAGTAGAGCTAAAACCATAGCCATAATTTTATCCTTTCCAATAGCCTACGGCTACCGTAAAATTCGCTAACGTGAGGGACATTCGGTATTATTTTTAATAATGCTAAATAATTTGTTATATTTTCCGCATTATAAAATTTAGCGGTAATCGCAAGATTATTGAAAAACATTATCATTGAATACGGTTTTTGCTTAACTGTCTGAGCGTAGCGAGTTTTAAGCTTTGTATGAAATGATAATTTTTTTCAAAGCTTAAATTTTATCTGCGGTGGCTTTCTTTGGTTCGTTTCTTTGCCATCAAAGAAATGAACTTATAATATAAGGAGGAAAAAATTTTTTTATGAATATTTTACTAGCTATTGCTGTTATGATTGTTATCATTATTGCTAGTTATTTAGCTGATAGAAAATACCCTACAAAGAGAATATTTATTATTCCTTGTGGCATTATTTTACTTTGTTTTGTAGCTGTCTATAGTTCTTTAGTGATACCATCTTCTTCAAATTCTATCTCCACTGAGCAACGTTTGGCTATTTTAAACGAACAACCTTATTTTATAACATGGTACAATGATTATAAAGAAGATATCAATCAGCTAGATAGATTTGCTACAGTTTATCACAAAATCATTTCTAATTATGAAAATCAATCCATATCTGCAACTGAAGCTTTAAGTCAATTGCAAAGATTATATGATGAAACAAATGCTTTTAATAATTCATTACAAGATGCTTTACCGCCAAGTGAATTATCACAAAACAATTATACATTAGTTTATAATATTTTGGAAAAAACTCGTGTTTATAGTTATAAATTAAATGAAACTGTTCGTCAAAGTATTGTAATCATCAACGAAGGAACTTACAATCAAATTGAGCATAAAGATATTGTAAATAATTTAAATCGCATTTATGCTATTGAAGCTCCTATAATGTTAGATATCAATAACGAAGTATCGCAAATTAAAGATAATCTAACTATCCCAGAAAATTAATCACAAATATAATATATAGATAAAATAAAAGGTGATACTAAAAGTATCACCTTTTTTATTATAATTATTATTATAAATCTTTTACAATTGTTTTGAGATATTCCGCAAAGTCACCAAATAAATCATCACGACGGAGAGCAAATTCTACTGTAGCTTTCAAAAAGCCTAATTTATCGCCTACATCATAGCGTTTGCCGGTGAAATTATAAGCATAAACATTTTCACGTTTTGCCATAACTTTGAGTGCATCTGTCAACTGTATTTCTCCACCTTTACCTGGCTTAGTATTTTGCAATACTTCAAATACATCTGGAGTGATGATATATCTACCAAGCACTGCCATTTGACTTGGAGCTTCTTCAATGCTTGGTTTTTCAATCATGTCATTAACTTTCATCAATTGTTCATTGATAGTTGGTATGCCTGCTACAATACCATAAGAAGAAACCTTTTCTTTTGGCACTTGTTGACAACCTAAAATAGTAGCACCTGTTTGATTATACATATCCATCAACTGTTTTAAAGCTGGCATTTCAGGATTATAAACTATATCATCACCTAATAATACAGCAAATGGTTCATTATCAATGAATGCTCTAGCACATAAAATAGCATCACCTAAACCACGCATATGTTTTTGGCGAATGTAATGTACATTGATTTCTGATGTTTCCTGTACCATTTCCAATAATTTAGTTTTACCTTTAGCTTTTAATTCAGCTTCTAAAATTGGTGCACTATCAAAATGGTCTTCAATTGCACGTTTAGCATGACCACTGATGATCAAAATATCTTCAATACCACTAGAGATAGCTTCTTCCACTATGTACTGAATTGTAGGCTTATCTACTATTGGTAACATTTCTTTAGGTGTTGCTTTTGTCGCTGGCAAAAAACGAGTACCAAAACCAGCAGCAGGTATAACAGCTTTGCGAATACGTTTCATAACAATCTACTCCCTATAATCTATTCAAATAAATAAAATACTTTAAATTATGACAATTTTATACAATCAAAAATCATTATATCATAAAAAAAGATTTTCTTCATAAAATTATTAACTCTATTGATTATAAAGTTTACCAAATTATAACTATGAAGAAAATCTCTCTTTATTATTAATTTTTAGCTATCCTATTCATTCCTATTGTAAGTCTTATTTTTTAATTACTAATCTTATCATTACTATTTCCTCAAAATTTAAGGCTTTATTCTTCGTTTATCTTTTTTATTTCTTCTACACTTAAATTAGTATATTTAGAAATAAGCTTTATATCTACTTTATCTTTTAACATATTTTTTGCAGTTTGTATAGCTTGTTGATATAACCCTTTTTGCATGCCTTGCTGTAATCCTTGCTGTAATCCTTGCTGTAATCCTTGCTGTAAACCCTGCTCTAAACCCTGTTGCAATCCTTCTTCTTTAAATGCATTCATATAGGAATAATAATCTCTTATAGCTTTTTCTCTCTGTTCATATGCTCTACGTTCTATTTTATCCTGTAAAAATGTATCTTCAAATTCTACTGCTTCTTTAATTGCTGGAGTTGTCATCGCTATTTCCTCCAATTCTTCTTTACTATATTTCCCTGAAAAATAAGCAAGCCATGCTTCAGAGGCTCTTATTTTTCGCATATCCTTTAAGGTAAATTTGGGCAATTCTAAAAAATGTATCTCTATATGGTCCGTAAGTTTTTTATGAGATTTCACATTTAATAGATTATAGATATTATGCCAATCTTGTTCATCTTCCAAATAATCAAAGGCTAATAGATTTATAGCTATAGCCTTCTTTAATTTCTTATATTCAGCACCTTTTTCTAATTGCTCTGAATACATCTTTGACCAATAATATAATGAACGCTCAGCCATTAATTTAAACGGACAAACTTGCACCTCAATATCTACTTGCGTACCATCATTTAAATCCGCTCTAATATCTAATTTAGATAATTTACCATCTAAAGTTAATGGTTCATTATCTTTATCTAAAAAACTTATATCTGTAAAATAGTTTTTATCATCTTTATTTAAAACTCCATGTAAAAAACTAAGTGTTAAATTCTTTCTTTTTTTATCCCCCAAAAGTTTTTTAAAATATAAATCATTTAATCTATTAAAATTTTCCATGATAATATTCCTCCATCATCTATATTATAACACAGAAAAATATCGTAAAAAAATTAAACTGCACTTTCAAAAGTCAAATATAAAGCAACTTTTAAAAATGCAGTTTATTATACTTATTATAAATAAAATCTCTGTTTTTATTTTTATTAATGATTGACCTGTTTAGCTAAAGTTTCATTCATATGTCTTATACCTTCTTCTAAATTAGCCAAATGTTTATCCATGCGAAATAACAAAAAACTTGCTACTACCATAGGAAAACCATAATTTGCTATATACGTAAAAATATATTCCATATTATCACCTTAATTCTTTATTTCTCTAGAGATTTATTAATAAAAGCTAATGCTTTACGATAATTTTTGCTTACAGCTTGTACAGATATGTGCAATAATTTTGCTACTTGTTTATATTTTAATCCCTTAAATACTACCAAGATAAAGACTTCATACTGTTTAGGTGGCAATTGATGAATAATCTTCATTATATCTAATCTAGAAGAAATACTATCAGCTAAATCCTCATCTACTGCCAATAAATCCCCAAATTCTTTTACTTCATCTTCATCATCTGTATTCATTTGAGCAGATAATGACACTTCATTTTGCCAAATACGCAAATACCTACGAAATAAAGTATGCACACCTTGATATACTTTTACTTTAGCATAACCGGCAAACGGCACACCTAAAGACTCATTAAAATCTTTAATTGCCTGATAAAAACTAATCACGGCTTCTTCATATGCCTCTTCTTGAATAGATATTAAATGATGTTGTCTAGAAGCACTATTTAATAAATTCTTATACTTATTTAATAATAACTGTATAGCATAATTATCTCCAGCTTTAGCTTTTATTAATAGTCTTTCCATCTAATCGTCTTCTTTCTATCATCAAGAGAATAATTTAAAAGAAAAAGGGGTGACACGCACCCCTTTTTCCTTATTCCGCAGCTATTTCTGCTGTGTCCTGACGATTTACACTACCTAAATTATATTTTTGTAAGCCCGCTATTTTTTGACCGATATCTAAAATATCATCTTCTGCTAAAGAAGGATTGATATAACCGAAACTACGACTGCTATAGCTAGCTTTACCTGTAGAAGTAGTACCTGTTTCCACTTTAATAATGATTTCACATTCTGCGTTTTTCTTAACTGCCATAATACATTCCTCCTAATGAACTATAAAATTATAAATTAAACTTAAGCTAAAACATCTTGTGTAGTAGTTGTGATATATGCTTCTTTAATCGCTGTTGCTTTATGATTATTTTTGATAATAGCCTGTATATCAATCATTTTCTGCATGACTACATCGACTTCGCTCTTTGTCAATTCATCTTTAGGATCTGCCAAATTATATTTAAAATCGTCTCCATTATCTAAAGTAAATACCATTGTTAATTTGCGTGTATCTGCCATTAAAAATCACTCCTTAATTTTAAAATTTAAAAATACATCATAGCTTTAATTGATAACATCTTTTACCGCCGTTTCTTATTCATCTTATCAACTCCTTACACTTATTTACTTGCAACTTAGATGGCAAAAATCAACCCCCAAATAAAAAATTTTTTTTAGCAAATAAAAAAGGCAAACTATTATCCAAAAACATAATAGTTTGCCTTTCGCTATATGTGCAGTTATGAATTTAAACTTTATATATTTTCTGCGAAGTATTTTCTAAACTTATATTTTTAAGGTCAAATAAATTTGAGGCGTAAAATTTATCCATTCTCATACCAAAACCAATACAAATTTTAAAAATAGTATCTTCTGTAGGATTACGACTTTTTTCACTTAATAAGCTAGCCACAGTTGAAGGTGGCATTCCTGCTTTATTTGCCAAGCCATTTATGCTCAAATTATAAGCCTTACATAATTCCAAAATCCTATAATCTACTGCCTTTATAAGTAGCATTATAATCATCTCGCTTTTTCTTAAATTAACTATATTATACTCTTATAAAAATAAAATGTATTCGACATATCGTAAATTTTTATAAAAATAACAAAAAATTTCCCCAAATTTGCTTAAAAGGTTTAATTTCTTCATTTAAACTGCAAGTAAATCATTAAAGGAGTGATTACTTATGCAAAATTTTCAAGTAGTAGATATCTCAGCTTGGCAAGAAAAACTCAATTGGCAAAAACTAAAAGCAAATAATATTCAAGGCGTTATCATCAAAATAGGTGAGTACACTCATCTAGATGAAATGTTTATCTCACATGTAAATAATGCTGTAACTTATAATCTGCCCTATGGCATATATTATTATGCTCATGCTTCAACAATTGATGAAGCTATAGCAGAAGCTAATTGGGTAGATAAACAAATCAAAACATATCTCAATGGACAAAATCCGCCACTTGGCATTTGGTATGATGTAGAAGATAAATCTATGCTCAAAAACAATATCAATGTAGCTTATATGATTGGCAATTTCATCAATCGACTAAACGAACTAGATTATAATTATGTAGGTCTATATAGTTCCTATAATTGGCTCACCAATATCATTGACTTAAATCTACTTGCAGATTATATTCCCATCTGGTCTGCTCAATATTATTATGAAAACAGCTTTAAACTAGAACATCCTAATCGCATTTGTAAGATATGGCAATACACAGATCATAAGCAAATAGATAATATGATACTTGATTGTAATATTTACTATGCATAAACCATACTAAAAGAAAACCTCAAAGAAAATGTCTTCTTTGAGGTTTTTTTCTATTTACATATTCAATTCTTGTAAATATCTTAATAAAGCATCCTGCCATGCAGGTAATCTATTAAATCCTGCTTCATCTAAACATTTTTTGCTCATTCTTGAATTATGTGGTCATTTAGCTTTTGTTGGAAATGCTGTTGATGGTACTGGCTTTACATTTATCTTTATATCTGCTTGTTTAAATATTTCACAAGTAAAATCATACCATGAACATATCCCTTCATTTGTAGCATGGTAAATACCATATTTATCAGATAATGCCATATCACAAAGTAATTTTGCTAAATCCACTGTATAAGTTGGTGAACCAATTTGGTCATTAACTACAGTTAATTTATCATGATTTTTAGCTAAGTTAAGCATAGTCTTGATGAAATTCTTACCGTTACTACCAAATACCCAAGAAATACGCACAATAAAATATTTATCTAAAATCTCTTGTACAGCTAATTCTCCATCAAGTTTAGATTTACCATAAATATTCTGCGGAGCTTTTTTATCCTCTGGTTCATAAAAATCTTCACCACTACCTGCAAATACATAGTCTATACTGATTATAAATCATAATTCAATATGTCCCCGCCAACCTTTTCCTGCTACAAAAGGTTTACTTATACTTCTAAAATTAATCAAATCTAACAACCCATTACATTCCAAAACATTTGATTTTAATTCTATTTGTTCATATTTATTTTTTGTTAAAGGATAAAAACCTACTGCATTATACAATCCCTTAAATTTTTTATAATCAAAACCCATTATCTTAGTAACAATACAATCAAAATCTACAACATCATCGGAAAATAATAACATATGTTGCTCTTTTGGTGATGGTGCCATTGGTCCTTCTTTTTCCCCAGATATAATCATATCACCAAAATGAAGTATTGTTCGTTGAGGTATTTCTGTTATCTCTCCTTTATTATTAGAATATTTTAATATATAATTTAAATCTAATACAGTTCTCCATAAAGTATCATTTCCATACCATGTGCCTTCTCTCGCACTTTCTGCTAATGAAGCTTTTTTATATTTCATTAATACAGAATCCAATTTATTAATTTTATTATATAAATTCCACATAAAATGAGATATTCTATTATTTATCTTTAATAAAAAACTTTTGGGATTTTCTTTTCTTTTTCTATCTATTTTTACTCTATTTATATCAATATATTTACGTATTGTTGAAGTTAATCTTGGAATTAAACTATTTACTATATATTCATCTCCTCCATTTTTAACTGAACCTTCTGTATGATGCGGTAAATATTCTTTACTATAACTAACACCAACAAAATTTTTTAATGCTGCTGTATATCCATTTTTTCTATGTGTTTTAGGTTTTGGAATAGAAATTATTACATCTGCATCTAATACTATATTATTAATTAAATATTCTTGTGTTAATCCATTATGATGTTTAACTACTCGTTTATAATGATAGTTAGGTATCCTATACTTATTTGCATTTTTATTATCTACATAAAACCATGACTTTTCTCCCAAATTTACTAATATACCTTCACCTTTACTATTATATTGCCCGCCTTCCTCTTCTGGTCCCCTAAAATCATAAAATTTAACTTTAAAATCTGATTTTACTCTATTATAAAAATTAACAATATCTATATAATTTCTATGCTTCATTAATAAATTAAAATCACAATCTTTTACAGGAGAATCCCCTACAATTACAGTTCCTTTTCCTTCTAGTGCAATATAACAATAATCTAAAATACAACGAATAATTGATGGATGTGTCACCAAACTATCTAAATCATCTGGATTATTAGAACCATTTTTATGCATAACAAAATTAGGTTTCAAACATATTTTCATACCTGGCTTAATCCATTTTCCTAGAGGATTCCAATTTTTTTTCCATAATTTTTTCTATCAAGCTCCATTGAATAAAACATTTTTCTAATAGTTGTATATACTGAATTAGATTCTGTACCTAAACTAATATTTTTAAATGGATATTCTGGATACATTTCACTAGGAGAATATTCATTTTTGTTTTCTGGATAAATTAAATTTTTATCATAAAATAAATAATTCATTAAATCATCCTCTTTTTATAAATTTATTTAAAGCTATCTGTATATAATTTGTATATAACATTCTAAACGCTTTAGTTTTTCCAAATCTCAAAATAAAAAATATTATATACACAGCTATAACTATAAATAACTTTAATAACCAATTATATATTGTAATATTCCAATTAGACATAAAAAATATTAATAAATATGATAATGCTCCTACTGATAACATATTTATCAAAACGCTTAATTGATATTCTATAGCATTATTTTTACCAAATACTCTCTTAAATACCAAATTACTATCATACCAAAAATCAGTAAAAATATCTGATATAACTGTTGCTATAAATACACCAGCTACTCCAAAATAATAACCCAAAACTATAGATAAAATTATCTTTATTATTGTATTTAATAATAACATACATTTAATATTTTTAAATAATCCTAAAGTATCTCTAAACATCCATACAGTAGCTATCATCAAATTCCATGATACATTTATTAATAATGCAATAAATATCATTTTATCTAGTAAATACTTATCACCAATCCATAATACAATAAAATCATTCCATAAATTAGCCAAACAAATAAATATAAATCCTGATATAAAAATATTTATTAAATAAATCTGCTGAAATAATTCATATCGTTTTTCTTTATTTCTCTCAACTACACTTATACCAATAGAATGTACTAATGCATTTTGAAAAATATTTATTAGTGAACGTAAATAATTACTAATTATAGTATAATTAGCACATATTCCAACCATTATTGTATTAATAGATGATATTATTATTGTATCTGTATTATGAATAGCAATTCCTGTTATTTTTACAAAAGCCATAGATAATATATTCGACTTTAAATCTTTTTTTTCTTGACTAAATTCGATATTTTTATTTAGTTTCGATAAATTGCATATATATGGATATATTTTTCCTACTTTATAATAAATTATAATATTTTGTAATACTGTAGCAATAATACTCGTTAATAAAAACAAAATATAATTATGTGTATAGTAAATAATAATACATTGAATAATAATCCTTATAACTGAACACCCTGATGATATTATTGATGCTATATAATCTTTTTGATTTACACTTAACATAATACTTCTATACGTATAAAAATACGAACTTACAGAAGTAAATAAATTCATTAAATAAATTAATTGCACTGTACTATATGGAACATCTGTACGAATAAACAATGATAAGGTCGGCATGGCTAATAAACCTATTATAGCAATACAGATTCCTACATAACGATTAAAATTACGATATAAATATAAAATCTTAATAACTTTATCTCTATTATTAGTAGCTACTGGGGTATATAACATATATAATACCGCATTTGTCACCCCTAGTTCTGAAAAAGCTATAACTGTTAATAAATCATTTATTACTTGAGCTACACTTAAATATTCTATTCCTATATATTGTAAAAACAAATTACGTGAAATTAAATTTAAAATCAATAAAATTATACTATTACTAAGTCCTGTCAATGTACTTAATAATACATTATATGCCTTTGATTTTTTCATAATATATCCTTTTACTATAAATTTATCTTCCCTTTTATTTTATAAATAATTCTCCATAACTTATTTAAATATTTTTTTCTAAAATCATTATTTATATTCTCAAAGTTAACATTGTATATCCATTTATACTGATCATACAAAAAGTCTTTATTCTCTATAAATCTATTTTGAATATCTTTCCATAATGGAATAAGTATATTTGATAATACTATCTTATGTTTTAATTCATTTTCTATTTTATTTAGATTATCTATATCAAATCCAAATTCATGAGGATTTGCTTTTTCTGAAATAATACCATATATTGTACGATAACATTTTTCACAAGAACAACAATTTTTTCCTCCTTCAGTTTCCCAACATACCCTTAACTCAAAATTTTTTTTACTATTCTCTCTAAATTTTACTATATTATGAATTTTATCTTGTCTAGTAAATTCATATCCATCATGAATTGTTTTACAAGATGCCATTCTAACAAAATTATCAATAGTTGGATCAGATGCACATGTTACTTTTCCTTTTTCTTTTTCTGTAAATGTAGCACCTATATATATTTTATCTAATTTATTTTTATAAGCATATGGAGCAATATGACCTATTAACCCTATTCCATGCTGAAATCCATGCCACCAATAATCACTTGCTTTTTTATAAACTAAATTCCCTAACTTACCTTCTTTTAAAAATAATCTAAATGAAGTTTTTATAAATAAATTATCTGTATTAAATTCTTTTGCAGTTTCTATTGCATGTTTTTTTACTATATTCCAACCTTTGATATCTGTTAATTTTATATCTGAACCCCATAATGTTACAAGAACCGGTTTTTCATCTACATGAGATATTAACGTCGAAAACGCATCTACACCACCACTAAAAAAAGAAGCTGTTCTTTTACTTGGTATATAACTATTATCTATTATATTGCTAGCTATTAAAGTTCCTTTAAAATCTACTTTAGGATACATATCTATATATCCTTGTTTAAAATCATTTATACTATTATAGAAGTCTTTATCTATTTCATTTACTTTTATCTCAATATCACATACCCATGATATGGGTAACATATTACACAAAAAAGGTATCACTAATATACTTTTTGGAACATCTGATATGTCTATACTATATTCAATAAAAAATTTTTCATCTAAATTTAAATATTCTTTTACTAGTCCACTAGCTGTATATTTATACTCTACTCTATTTTTCTCCACTATAATTTTATCCAATATTATATCGTTCATTATTTTCGTTCTCCATCCCAAATAACATCTTTCACTTTTTTTATTACAATATCTTTACATTTACTTGTAGTTTTTATTTTGTATTCTTCATGTAAACAATATTTATCTACTATTTTAAATATATTATTTAAATCATTTGAATCCACATAATAAACCCACTCTAAATCTTCAAACCATTTCACACCTGATGATATTTTTGTATCAAATGATTTAAAAACTATAACAGGAGTATGCGTTATAACAGAAAATATCAAACCATGATATCTATCTGTTATAACCAACCTAGCTTTTCGTGCCATAATTAATCGAGAAAAAACTTCTGTCTTTCTTTGTTTCTCTCTTACCTCATATGGTACAGTTGTATCCGAAACACTATATTCTATATTATACTTATTTAAATAAATTTCTATTTTATTGATAATATCATCTGATAAAACTTTTTCAATATCTTTTCTCAAAAAAAATTGAACACCTTTTCTATTTACATTTACATCAGATAAAATTCCATCTAAGGACGTAACAGCATCAGGCGCTAAGATATTATTTACTTTATAAAAGTATTTTCTAGCAAAATTAAAACTCACTTCATCTCTAGATATAATTGTTAATTTATTATGGGAATTATATATTTTACTACTTTTTTCTAATTCTGATTTCCCAAAATTATTATTATGAAAAAATATACTTACTGGCATAACAATAATCTTATTTCTTTTATATTTTTTTATTACATCTCTTCTTAAGTTTTCTTCTTGAGGATATAAAGAACCAAGATTTCCTCCACCTTGTAAATATATCATATCACTCGGAGCTATTTTAAATCTAAAGATTTTACTTAATTTACTAAAATATATATTATAAGGAATATCAATAATTTTATGGTCTGGAAAATTTTCTTTTATTATAAATTTTTCTCCCAATGTAATTGCATGATCTCCTAAATTACCATACCATGGTGTTCCTATTAAAAAGATTTTTTTATTGTATTTTATAATATATGATTTTATTTTGCAACAAAATATAAATTTATATATTATATTTTTTATTTTATAAAACAAATATATATTCCTCCTATAATTTTCTCAAAATCCAATTTGCATTAATACATATTAATATAAATTTTATATATTTTTTCCAATTCATATATGGATTTTTAAATATATTTTTTTTATTCTTTAAAATACATTTTCTAAAATCATTTATTTTTTCATTTATCTTTTCACTAAGCTCAAACGATAAACAATATTTATAATAATCTATTCCATGAGCCTGAACCATATATTTTAATTTAATTTCTTTATTATTAGCAAAATTATAATACTCTATCCTTGCATCTATTGTATCTAATATATTTTTTTCTGAAAAATTTCCTGTTATACTATCAAAACGTCTTATGTAATAATACAAAACATCGTTAATAATAACTATTTTATTAGCATAATAATATAATTTACATACTATATAATCATCTTCATGTAATTTCCCTTTTGGAAATCTTACAGAAATATCTTTAAAAAAAATATCTCGTTTATACAATTTATTCCAAACAACATTTATATCTATTGTATAATCTAGAAAATACTTATATATAACCTCTAAATTAGTATATACTTCTAAAGATTTTTTTATTGATTGCTTATTTATTTTTTCTCTATTATTATCAATATATATTTCTTTAAAATTACAACTCACAATGTCAGCATTATGTTCTAAAGCACGTATTAATAATTTTTCACACATATTTTTAGAAACATAGTCATCACCATCTATAAATATTATATAATCTCCTGTTGATATTTCTATTCCACAATTACGTGCATCTGATAATCCTCCATTCTTTTTATGTATAACCTTTATTCGGTCATCAAATTTAGTGTATTCATCACAAATTGCACCACAATTATCTGGAGAACCATCATCTACTAATATAATTTCTATATGTTTATATGTTTGATTAATTATGCTATCTATACATCTTTTTAAATAATTTTCAACTTTATATATGGGCACTATAATTGATATTAATTTATTCATAAAAATCCTCTTTACATTTAACACTATTCTATTAAACTATCTAAAAATTATTGATTTACACTTAATAATACCAATATATCTTTTATTTCTCACAAACAATTAAGTATATAAAATAATTATTATATTAAATTTATATAAATAAATTTATCATTTTTAATATAATTAATTTCAAAAATACCTTTCCATAAGATATATTAGAAAAGTCTATATCATTTATATAATTCTCCTTTAATTCAATATATACTTTTCTAAAATTTGTTTTATCGGTTTTAAAACACTTAGATATTAAATAATACAATGTATTTATATAATGTTCTTTTATACTTTTATTTAAATAAAATAATTCATCACTTAAACTTTTATTATATATTAAATTCCAACTTTTTGCCTCTGTTAAAAGATTTTTATTAAAAATTTTTTTTATAGAAGCACTACCTTCATTAAAAAAATAATTATATTTTTTTCTTTTATCAAAAATAACATCTTTTTTATTTTTTGAAAGGATATAAAAATTAAATAACAAATCTTCCCCATTAGTTATCGTCTCATCAAACCTTATATCCCCAATAAAATTCTTTTTATATAATTTATTCCAATTAGCTGTTGCAAAATCTTTTGCATTACTTAATAAACTTTCCATTGCTTCTTTATAATTAAGTTTCACACAATTTGTATCTAATACAACCTTATTCAACTCAATAATTCCATTATATTTAAACGCTCTGTTATATCCACATACAGAAATATTTACATTATATTTAATAGCATTACTATATAAAATTTCATACATATCATTTTCAATACAATCATCTGCATCTACAAACCCTATCCAGTTACCAGTTGATAAATTTATTCCTATATTTCTAGCAATAGATACTCCCGATTTTTTTATATTAATAATACGTATTCTATTATCTTTTATTGCAAAATTTTTACAAATCATTTCACTTTTATCTGTACTTCCATCATTAACTAAAATTATTTCTAAATTTTTTAGAGTTTGCCCTGTTATCGAATTTAAACATCTCTCTAAATATTTTTCAGCATTATAAATAGGTATTATAATACTTATTTTTTCATTCATATTTATCCCCTTACCATTAATTATTTTTTTAAATAATTATATATTTCTTTTATTATTCTTTTTAAAGATTTTTCTATAAAAATTTTCTTACTATAGATATTTTGCGTATCTAAAAAACCTTCTAATGCTCTTTCTTGAAAATTTATTAATTCGATATAATTTAATAAATTTTCTTTTTCACCCCATGGACTTAATATTAAATATTTCCAATATAATTTATCATATTCATTACATATTCCATTCCAAGGTTTTCCAACACCTGCAAAATGATATATTCCACTAACATTATCTATTTTTTTTTCTTTAATATTTATTTTCATTAATTCATCTGACACTATAATATTATATTTTTTATCTAATAATTTAACATCATTATCTTTAAAAAAGTAATTTAATACGCTTTGGTCTAAATGCGGTACATCAAGTTTATTACTAAAAAATTCAATACTTTTATTTAGTAAATCAAAATTTCTTAATTTATTTAAATTAAAAATTATTACACCTGCATTAAAATACCTATTTAAATCAACATTAATACTTTCATAAAACTTTTTAAATCTCTTATCATTTCTAGAAGATTCTATATCTAATACAGCTCCTAATATATAATTTTTAATATTTATATTCCATAATGTTGATATATCTAAGTTAACAATTAAATCTGAATCTAAATAAATTACTTTTTCTACATCAATCAATTCAGGAATCATTAACCTATACAAAGATCCCTTTGAAACTCTATTTAATTCCTTACTCTTTATTAGTTTTGATTTATTATCTAAATTTATATTATAAAACTTTATTTTTTGTCCATATTGACATACTAATTCATTAAATTTAATATAATTTTCATTTGATAATGTTTCATCACAAAGTAAATGTATATAAACCTTATGATTTGTATTTGTCAATATAGATGTTATTGTTGCTCCAATATTTTTACTATAAAGCCCAGTTTTGTCCGTAAAAGCCATTGCTATATGTATATAATCTCCACTATACATTTATTACTATTTTCCCTTCTAATTATTTCTATTAGTACCATCTTTAATAATATGAAAACCATTTTTTACCTATATTTATTTATTATCTTTAATAAATATCGAGCACTTTTACTCCATGAATATTTTTCTAAAATCTTTTTAGAACTAGACACCTTTTCATTCAAAAGCTTATCTAGATTCACACCATAATCATATGGATCAAAATATGCTACACAATCTTCATATATCTCTGGTAAACAACTACTATTAGAACATAATACTTTTGCACCAAAATATAAAGCCTCTAATGGAGGTATACCAAAGCCCTCATAAATAGAAGGAAAAATAAATGCTTTACAGTTTTTCATAAAAAATCCTATTTCTTCATCTGATATATATCCTATACTTTTTATATTCTTTACTTTATTAATATCTATACTATCATCTTTACTATTAAAACTATCTGCCTCTGGTCCTGCCATTACAAATAGTTTATCTTTATTCTTTTGTGCTACTTTTACTATCCATTTTAAATTTTTATTTTCTTCCTTACCACCTAAGAAAAAATAAAAATCTTTATCTATTATATTATTATATTTTTCATTTAGTTTATTATCATCTATTTTTATATTCTTTAAATGTTCCCATGCATTATATATGACAGATATTTTACTACTATCTATTCTATAATACTTTTCAATTTCTTTTTTCTGAAATTCAGATACCGTTATAATATGTTTAGAATTTTTAGCTACTAAATAACTAGTATATAATTTATACCTATGCTTTAAAAAATTTTTTATTCCTTTTACTTTATTTTTATTTCTATTAAATCTCATATCATGAATCGCTATTATTCCTGGATTAAATAATGGTGCTACATCTGCTGACAAAGAAATATCTAACGCATTATTTTTCCAAATATAATACTGATAAGCTATATACTGCCAACCTTTAAAAGGTAACCATGAACCATATTCTTTTATTTTTATATTTTTAAACTTAGGGATATCTTTATTTTTATATGGAACTAATACTTCTACATCTATATCTTCTAGGTATTTATCTAAAGCACAAATTATTTCTATTGTATATCGTTGTACTCCCCTTTTATTTTCTTTTAAAAAGTCCTTTCCATTAATAACAATTTTTCCCATTAATATTTTCTCCTATAATTTAAATTTTAATTATTTTTACTATTAATTAATCCTAAAAATAACCAAAAAGATAAATAACTAAATTCAGGAACAGATATCATTGATGTTATAAATAAAACTAATAATATCGCATTATCACCTATTTTTTTCATTGTAAGATTTCTTAACTTTATTTTTTTTAAATAAAAATACGCAAATAATAAAGTTCCAATTAAACCTATATTTATTAAAAATGTAGTTAATAAGTCAGTAGAACGTATAACTCCAAATCCTATACCAAATAAAAAATTTATATTATTTAAATTACTCCAATATATAATATTATCCATTATATTTGCACTTCGTTCTAATCCTGAAATATTTGTAGGATCTGCTGTAATTTTGTTTATAATCATATTCATAATAATCTCATCTATATATGAAGAAAATAAAAAATATATAAAAATCAATATTCCAATAAATATAATTAAATTTTTTATATATCTTTTATTAATTTTTGAAAAAAATAATATACATATTATATATATTATTATACCTAAAAAACCTGTTGTAGATACTGATAACAATAATGATACTATCATTGTTGCTATTAGTAGCTTATTAGCTTTTCGATGTATTGCAAATATTATATATGGTAATATAGTAAAAGCATACATAGATGGTTCACCTGACAAACTTTGTACTCTTTCAATTCCTATAGATAGAATAGACAATCTTTGTGCAATATTACTAACTTCTGTGTTATCAGCAAAAACTCTATTCGAAATAATATCTCCATTTTGTCCTGTCAATAAAAAATATAATAAAAAATATAATCCTATAACAGAAAATAACCAACCTGAATATACTATCCATTTATCCCATTTTATATTATAAAAAAATTTACAATATAAATATAATAATATACACGGCACTAAATATAAAGACTGAGTAAAAATACTATTTCTAAAAACTTTAATATTATTTGTTTCATTACTTACTAATATTAAATCAGATATATTAATATTATATATAAGATTGCCTAATTGTGATAAACAAAAAAAAGCTAACCATATATATACAAATTCTCCAAAGCATATTATATATTTTTTTAAAAAATTTTTTCTTTTAAATAATATTATTAATGGACTTATAAATCCTAATATATATGATATCAATGAACCTTTTACACTAGGTATCAATACAAAAGACGTTATGGGGATAAAAAATGACCAAATAATAAAAAATTTATCTATTATATCTAATTTATTTAAATTTTTTTCTAAACGCATACTAAACCTCGCAAATAATATTACCTATCTTAAATATTATCTTTTTTTAGCACTATTTCATATATAGTTATAAGTTTTTTTATATAGTCTACATTATTTTCATTTTGTTTATAATAATTAAAAACATTATTACCTAAATATTTTACGAAATTGTCATCTAAAATTTTATTTATCATATATTTTAATGAATTTATATCTTTATTTTTAAAAATTAATCCATTATACTCATGTATTACAAAATCTGTTGCTGCATTATTACTAGGTACTATAGAAGGTATCCCATTTTTTCCTACTTCTGCTACTACCATTCCTTGTGTTTCATACCATGAAGATGTTAATACTAATACTCGTGCTTTTTCTATATATTCTCTCATTTTTGTTTTATCAAGCCATCCTGTTATTACAGCTTTTTTATTAGCTTCCTGTATTTCTCTTTCACACTGACCACTTCCTATAAAAATCACAGGAATATCCATCATCTTAGTACTTTTTGCTAAAATAACAGGGTTCTTTTCTGGAGATAATCTTCCTATAAATATAATATTTTTATTTTTAGATACATCTATCTTTTTATCATCTAAAATTCCATTTATTTTATTCTCTATAATATATACATTTTTTTCATCTTTCAAATATAGTCTCAATATATTCATACTAAAATTAGAAACAGCTATAAAAGCCGATATTTGACTTGGCATCTTTGCTATCTTTATTTGAATAAATTGTCTTATACATCGCCATATTTTATGAAAATAGTTTCTTGAATCACAATCGCTAATTAAACATTGAATACTCATTGCTTTTTTTTTACAAATACAATCTTTTTTATAATTATAAAATCCCATATTAGGACATGCTATTCCATAATCATGTAAATGATATATTGTTTTAAATCCCATTTTATTTGCTATTTGAATACATGAACTAGATAATGCTTTTGAACAACTATGAATATGAATTATGGTATCTTTTATATCAAAATTTTTTAATAAAATTTTAAACTCTCTTCGTGCTTTAAAATTCCATAATCCATTTATAATAGCTCTTACTCTATTTGGATCAGATAATATATCGTATTGATTTAAACATATTACTCTTAAATTTGATATATTTTTTAAAAAATCAGCTATTGGTCCAACCGCAGTAAATAATGTAATATTATAACCTTTTTGGGCTAAATCAACCGCTGTATTTAACGCTACCTGAGCATTTCCGCCATTAATAAAAGCAAAATCACTTAAAATAATAATTTTCATACTTTACCGCCTTTATTAATATTTTTTTCAATATAATATTTAATAGTCTTTTTAAAACAATCTATACTAAAATTCAAAGCATTTTCTCTACAATTTTTAAATTCTATTTTCTCCATATTATTTTCAAAATAATCTATTGCCTTTATTAAGCTTTCATCATTTTGTTTGTAAAAAAACACACCAGTAGGATTATCTTTTTTATCTAAACCTCTCACTGTTTCTAACGCTCCACCTTTACCATAAGCAATAACAGGAGTTCCACAAGCTTGAGCTTCTACTGGGGTAATACCAAAATCTTCTTCTGCTGCAAAAACAAAAGCTTTTGCTTTTTGCATATGTTCTTTTAATACGTTAAATGGTTGATAACCCATTAATTTTATATTTTCATGACCTTCTGCTATTTTCTGTATTTTATTAAAATCAGGTCCTGTTCCTATTACAATTAATTTTTTATCTAACATCTGTGTAAATGCTTCTACTATTAAATCCATTTTTTTATATGGAACCATTCTAGATGCTGTTAAATAAAAATCTTCCTTTTGATCGCAAAACTCAAATGCTTCTACATCAACTGGCGGGTAAATTACATCTGCTTCTCTTCGATAACATTTCCAAATACGTTTCGCTATAAATTTAGAATTAGCTATAAAATAGTCTACTCCATTACTTGTTCTTGTATCCCATATTCTCATATAATGAAGAATTATTTTAGCTAACCAGCCTTTTACCCCTTTTGTCAAGCCTGCTTCTTTTAAATACTGATGTTGTAAATCCCAAGCATAACGAATAGGAGAATGTACATAAGATATATGTACTTGATCTGGTCCTGTCATAATTCCTTTTGCTACACAATGAGAACTAGATATAATTAAATCATATTTTGATAAATCTAATTGTTCAATAGCAAGCGGCATCAAAGGCAAATAAGATCTATATTTAGTTTTAGCTTTTGGTAAATGTTGAATAAAAGATGTTGTCACTTTCTTATGTTTAATAAAATCACGTTTATCTTCATCTAAAAAATCTACTAAAGCAAATAAATCCGCTTCCGGATAGACATTTAATATCTGCTCTAAAACTTTTTCAGCTCCCGCATAAGTTACAAGCCAATCACATACCACTGCTATTTTCATTTAATAATTCACCTACATATTCTTTAAACTACTCAAAAACTACAATATCATCTTCATTGATATATTTACCAGATTGTACTTCTATAATAATTAAAGGTATTTTCCCTGGATTAGATAATTTATGTTTTACACCCATAGGAATATACGTACTTTGATTTTCTGTAAAAATACTTTCTTTATCATTGATAATAGTCTTACCTATACCCGAGATAACAGTCCAATGCTCACTACGATGATAATGCATCTGCATAGTAAGCGAAGCCCCTGGATCCATTTCTATCTTACGCACTCTATAACCTTCACTTTCAGTAAGCAAAGTATATTTTCCCCATGAGCGATACATAGTAACATTTTCTTTTGCTTCCTTACGTTTATTCTGCTTAAGCTTATTCACTATATTTTTTACTTTTTGACTTTCACCTTTTTTAGCTACAAGAAGTGCATCTGGAGTATCAATGATCATTAAATTTTCTAAATCAATACCAGCTATTAAACGATTATCACCAATAATCATCGTATCTGTGCAATTTTCCGCTAAAATATCACCTTTAAATACATTTTTATCCTCATCAGAAAGTACTTCTGCGATGGCATCAAAACTACCGATGTCATTCCAATAAATATTTTCCATTGGTATCATCATCATCTTTTGTGATTTTTCTGCTACTGCATAGTCAATAGATATATCAGGCATGTTTTCAAAATTATCTACTGTATACTGATAACCATTCTGAGTAATATCTACTATTACTGGCATATATTTAGTTAGTTCAGCCTGCATAGTAGCTATGCTAAACATAAACATACCACCATTCCAATAATAATTACCAGAAGATATATATTCTTTAGCTGTAACCAAATCTGGTTTTTCTTTAAAAGAAATAACTTTTTTAGCTACATTATTATTTTTCTCTGCTTCAATATAACCATAACCAATTTCTGGTTTTGTAGGTTTAATTCCTAAAGTAACTATATTATCTTTTGCTACATCTTGAGCATTTCTGATTAAATCTTGAAAAGCATCTATCGGTTTTATTAAATGATCTGATGGACTAACAAATAAAATCTCATCATCATCACATTGCAATATATCCTGACAATAACTCTGTGCTAACGCAATAGCGGGAGCTGTATTTTTCCCCATAGGTTCAGTGATAATATGTGCTTCTTGTGCATTTATAGTTTTTAATTCTGCCTGCACATGAAAAATATAGTGTTCATTAGTCACTATAACAATATCTTCTGCTTCAACTAAACCTAAAAATCTCTCTATAGTTTGAGCAAGTAAAGATTTATCCCCGATTACATGCAGAAATTGTTTAGGATAACAATCTCTAGATAGCGGGAATAATCTAGTGCCTCCACCACCTGCTAAAATAATAATTTTCATCTATCAATAAGCTCCTTTTTTTGCAAATACTGCTTTAAAAGTTCTCCATAAAATCATTATATCAAGCCATACAGACCAATTGCGCACATACCAACTATCCATATGCACACGTTCTGTATAATCTATATCATTACGACCACTACATTGCCACATTCCTGCAATCCCTGGTCGCACCATCAAATAATCATTGATATAATTGCCATAACGTTCCATCTCTGCTTTAATTATAGGTCTTGGACCTACTAAACTCATCTCACCTTTTAAGACATTAAAAATCTGTGGCAATTCATCAAGGCTAGTCTTACGTAAAAAAGCTCCAGATTTAGTAATTCTCGGATCATGTTTTAATTTAAAATCTCGTTCCCATTCTGCTCTTGCCTCGGGATCATTTTTTAATAATTCTTCCAATTTTTCTTTAGCATCTACACACATAGAACGAAATTTATAACAAGGAAACTCTTTTCCATCTTTACCCACTCGCATATGTTTAAATATTACTGGTCCTGGAGAATCTTTATATATCCATATAGCGATAATAACTAAAAATGGAGAAATACAAATTGTTCCCACTATAGTCAATACCATATCAAATAAATATTTAATAATGCGATTTAATCTACGTTCTAAATTATTGCGTACACGAATAAGCATGATTTTTTCCGTAAAAAATGTTTCTACATCTATTCCCCCCATAGGAATAGCTGTAAGATTGGGAATGATACAGATATTTTTCACTAATGGCTGTACACGATGAATAATATTTTGCATTTTTACTTGTTCCAAATAAGGAATAGCTATCAATACATTATTTATCCCTGTAGTTTTGATTATTTCTTCTATATCCTTAAAATCACCTAATAAAGGATATTTTTCTAATCCTTTTATAGGAGTTTTATCACTGATTAAACCTACTATTTTATAAGAACTCATTCCTATATCATTATTTATGCTTCTCGTAAAAGCTAAAGCTTCTTCTTGAGCCCCAATAATTAATAAAGGTATCTTAAATATTTTTCTTTCATCTAATATACGTTTCAATAAATAACGCACAATTATCAGACATATAAAACTAGCTAACCAAAGTAATGCTAAAAAAGCTATACTATGTTCAGTAGAATTAGCGCTTACAAAAAAGAACAATAAAATAGCAATAATACTATAAATACTACTATAAAAAAGCGATTCTACTCTTTGCCAAAAAGGAATAGTACGACGATAAGTCCTAGCAGCAGCGATAAAAGCTATATAAATAAACGGTATAACGATAAATAAATCTATATAACGAAGATTTTCTTCACTAAAATACATCGCTATCATCTCTGCTAATAATATCGCCAGATAATCTGCCATCAGTGATATACCGGACCAAATTATGCGGATATTCTGTTTTAGATTAGTTTTATAATTTTGTACCAATAAATTCACCTACATTGCATTTATTTTTAATTATAGTATAAAAGGAGAAGCTATATTTATCTTGAAATCTATACTTCTCCTTTTACCACCTTTATTTCCTATTATAAACCATATCTTCTACTATAACTATATAAAATATAGCCAAAGCTGATCATTATACCTAAAACAAAGCCAATAACTACAATTAATTTTTTATTTGGCTTAGCTGGCATATCTTCTTTTGGCAAATCTGCTGCATCAATGATCTGAATATCCATAGAGTCCTTCGCTTCTTGTATTCTAGTCTGTTCATAGTTTTGTACAAGAGAAGTATATACTTGACCTGTAATTTTAGCATTGCGTTCTAAACGCATATATTCCACGCTATCAGCAGATAATGTAGCTATATTCTCTTGAGCTTCTGCTTGTTTTGCTTTCAGAGCTTCCAAAGAAGCATTATTTACAGATATCTGCACTTCTGTACTGATTTTATCTTTTAAGAGGCTCGCTTGTACTGGGCTTAAAGTCACTGATTGAGAATTTACAGCCTTTGCGATCTCATCAGATAATGATTTTTCTAGGCTATTTAATTCTTCTTTCGCTTTAATCACATCTGGATGTTCATCAGTGAACTGTTGCTGAAGTCCTACAAGTTCTACACGTTTATTGACTATAGACTCACGGATATTGCCGATATTTGTATTATCAGATACATTATATTCTAATAAAGATGCATTTTGCTGTTCCAATTGACTAGTCACACCAGCGAGTTTTGCACTATCACCTTCACTTTGTGCTTGAAGCTGGGCTATAGTTGTATCATAAGTATTTAAATTAGTAATAATAGCTTTCGCTTGTTCATCAGGTGCATAGATTTTATGTTCCTGTTGATATGCTTGCAATTTATTTTCCGCTGTTTCCATCTCTTCTTTGGCAATTTTTATACGTTCATCAAGAAATTTTAACACAGAAGAATTATCTTCTTTATTTAATTTAGTCATCAAAGCTAAGAAATTATCTGCTACGCCTTGAGAAATCATCTGTGCTTCCTCTGGAGTCTTGCCATAAGCAGCTATAGTTATTAAATCTGTCTTTTTAATATTAGTAACTTCCAAATTTTTCTTTGCAAAACCTGCTACTGTTAATTTTTCTTTGTCTTCATCAGGCAAATCTAATTCAGCAATAATAGGTTCCAAAACTTCACGAGATTTCATAAGTTCTATATAAGATTCAGGTGAACCGGAACTTCCTCCCCCTATATCTATGCCAAACCCAGCTGCCATAGCTTCATAACCAGCCATAGTAGAGCTGTTGTTAGATTTTACACGTACAAGTGTGGTAGATTGATAAGACTTCGGCAAGACAAAAGCAACTATAGTAGCAATAAGAGTACAAACTACTATTATCGCTAGAACTATCTTTTTCTTTTCGATCATTAAAGAAAACAATTTTTTTAAATCAATTGTATCATTATTTTGTGTATCCATTAAATCAAAACTCCATTAATCAGTAATATTTTTGTATAATCCATAGAAACTAATCCAAGGCATAATATCATCTTGAAGGTCAATTTTATTAGAACGAGGAATATATAAGATATCTCCATCTTTTAATTCTATATTCTGACGTATATCATGTTTTTCGATATAATCTTTTAAATTAGCTTCTTTTACATACATCACACCATCAATAATGCGAATAACTTGTATTTTTTTGATACGACCATATTTATTTGCCCAACCTGCACTTGTTACAGCAGCCAAAACATTCATGTCATCTGCCGCAAGCTCTATAATGCCTGGTTTTTCTACTTCTCCTAAAACCTGTACTTTTCTAGGTCCATAAGAAGTGACTATCACCGACATAGATGGTATTTTTAAATATCTTCCTAATTTCATAGTGAGTAAATCTTTTGCTTCGTCAACTGTAAGCCCAGCAAGTTTTACTGAACCAGCATATGGAAGTTGTGCATATCCATCAGGACCAATTACAATATCATTAAAACCTGTTTGTGCTAATGTAGAATTATAATTTACACTGCCATTAATCGCACTAGAAGTGTATCCATATCGTCCCATAGTATTTGATTTATTAAGACTATCATTAAAGCCCACAATACTCACATTTATAATATCATATTTACTTAATCTATACTGTTGATGTTCATTATCATAATTAGAAAATGCTGATGATTTAAAGATATCACTATTAAAATCTGTAACAATAACAGCTTCTGGTGGTATATTTTCATAATCTGTATTATCTTTTGAGGCCGCAAAAACAGTAGTTGATAATGCTGATACTAATAAAGCTGTAACTATCGCTTTTTTATAAAATCTTCCCATAAAATCCTCCACAAATTTTATTATTAATTTATAAATCCATTCTTAACTAATTTTATATTATATCATACGTATTGTGCTAGTTAAAATTTTTACTTGCAAAAAAAGTTCAACAGGAGTACATTTTTAAGTATTTCATCACAAAGAAGTGTATCTAATGTTGAACCAATCTCATTGTAAGC
>OGFY01000533.1_pt1 | contig 36380 bp, 30 predicted proteins | sample 1570951 | NCBI WGS metagenome assembly OGFY01 (sample SAMEA2581942, study PRJEB24529) | metagenome | biome: Human gut stool | place: China | collected 2011
CGGTCCACGGCGTCCACCACGCCGTTGACGATGGAGATGGCTTCCCGGTAGGTGAATTTCCGGGTGACGATTTGCTGCTGGTCGCAGTAGAGGAGGTGGCAGGTGATTTCATCCAGGAATTCCCGTTCCATGAAGGATTTCGCGTAAGAGGCCTGCTGTTCCCAGTAGTTGCGGATTTGGCCGCTTTTGAGGTCGAAGAGTTTGCCCAGCGCGGGACAGAGGCAGTCCGCTTCCCCGCCTGTCACGCGGGGGTGCCATTGCGGGAAGGCGCAGCGGTTTTTGTCGGCAATGACCTCTTCGCCGGAGCAGAGCGTTCGGACCGTTTTCACCGCCCAGAGGATGGATTCTTTTTCATCGGCTTTCAGGTGTTCACACGCCCTGAATTCGTCCACTCCCATGAGCAGGGACCGGAAGGCGTCGTCCATGCGGGTTCCCCGCCGGGCCGCTTCCCCCGCGTCAGGGGAGGAGACATAGCAGGGGCATTGCGCCAGCTTGGGGAGCAGGGACGGCCTCAATAGTTCCGTGGCCGGGGCCGGACGGGGCCCGGCAATGTCAGCGAGGATTTTTTGCAGGTCGTCCAGGCTGACGGCGTATTCCGCTCCGTCCAGGGAGAGGACGGCATGCCCGGTTTTGCGGGCGACGTTGATGCAGGTGACGGGTTTCATTGGGCGGCAGGGGTGTTGTATTGCAGAACGGCCGTGTTGAACCGGTCGGGGGCGGAGAGGATGAAGGAGGCGAATTTTTCCGAGACGGCTTCAAGGCCCTGCCCCGGCTGGATTTCCTTTTTGTACGCGAGGAAGTTCAGCGCTCCCGGCACGTCGTTGATGACCGCGGCCAGTTGGTCCGCCAGGGAGGGAGCCGGTTTTTCCTGCTGTGCGGGAGGCGGCGCCTGCTTTTCGCCGGCCGGAGCGTTCCCGGAAGGTCCGCAGCCCTCTCCAAACAGCAGGCGTGAGATTTCCCCGGCGTCCATCGCCATCACCGCGGGCATCCCGTGCCGGTTTTTGGCTTCCCAGGTGGCCCGGTGCTCCGTGTAGACGGCACGCAGTTCCCCGCCTTTGGCCTTGCCTCCGTCCGTGAAGGTGGTCACGTAGTTGCAGAACAGGATGGCGTCCCCCCATTCCTTGAGTTTTTCCTTGGCGGTGATGGCCTGTTTGGCCGGAGCGTTGATTTTGATGGTGTACATGGTGTAGGCTTCCCCTTCCGGAGGGTTCACCGTTTCCACGCGGCAATGGCAGATGACGGCGATGTGCAGCCCTGCGCTCCGGCAGTTGTCAAAGACGGAAAGCAGGTTGACGAACATTTCGCTGGCCTGGGCGTACCCTTTTCCATAGCCGATGCTTTCAATGGAGGAGATTTTTCCGTCTTTGGGGGAGGCGTTGTAGTCCCTGATGACCTGGCGGGCGCACATGTCCCACAGGCGGTCTCCCGTGTCGATGACGAGCGTTTTGTAAGGGAGGTTTCCGTTCCGGGCTTCCTTGTAGATGTCCTGCAGGGCTTCCAGCATGGCGCCGTAGTGGTCTACCTGGATGCGGTCCACATTCATGTGCTGGGTTCCTTCTTCCGTGTCCAGGAAGAGGGGGGCGGGCAACCCGGCCGCCAGCGTGGATTTTCCCACGCCTTCCGGCCCGTAGATGATGACACGCTGCGGACGCTGCTGCACTCCGCGCTTGATGTTTTGTAATAGGCTCATATTATTTCCTTGTTTGATTGTATTCAGGTCGGGCGTCAGTTCCTGCTGGCCCCGGCCTTTTTGTTTATGGGTAGTTGGAAGGGGTTAACGGATTCTGGCAACCGAACGGGGCGCGATATTTCTGTAGTAGTCCTCTATAAATTCGGAGAGGTAAAAGCGGGGACGAATAAGCCCACAAACAACGTGTTTGCGTATTTTCCCGGCGGCAATCCACTTCGCCGCATTTGTCGGGTGAATGGGTTTTTCACCAGTTTTTTCACGGGCAGCCTTGCATACTTGAGCAAGGGACATGGTCGGTTCATACTGTTGTTCTTTCATTATAGAAATGCATTAATGATGAAATAAATGATCGTGAAAATCCCAACCAGCAGAGCGGAAAAGACAAGGTTCTGTACGATACCGGGCCGGGGGGTGAGGTCATTTTCCGGCAGGTCTATCGGGCAGCCGTACAGGGATTCCATTTTCTCGGCGCGGTCGCGGCGCAACCAGTATTGTTCGTTCGTCATTTTTTTCATTGTTGTTCAGGGGGCGGGTTACAGTTCGTGCCAGCCGAGCCGGATAAATTCGTCAATCAGGGCTTCTTCCATTAGGCTGCCGGCTTCTTGGGGTCGGAGTTCTTTTCATTAGCACACAACAACCTTCGGCAGCCTTTTGATGGCCTCAATTAATCCCGGCCTCGGTGTCCGCGTCCCCTTGCAAATCTGGCGGATCGTTTGGTCTGACACCTCAATCCCTTCTCTCACTAGCAAAGCCCTAGTGACGGAGGAATAATTGTAGCCTTTGTCGTAAAGGTACTGCCGGGTTAACACAAACCCGGTATCATTATCGGTTTCCTGTTGAGTCTTACTCATAATATGATATGTTGCTACTGTTACACATGCGGTGGTTTTAACGTCCTTTGTCGGATGTCAAATACCGGCTACAGGAAAACAAATACAACAAAACCGAACGAATGCAACAAGAAATTATTGCAAACCCAATATTTATTTCTCGAACGTATGAATTGTTGAAAACAACAGGTCTTAGTCAGAATGAGTTAGGTAGAATGACAAATATATCTCAAGCTACTATCTCCAGCTATTTGAAAGGGAGAACCGCCCCCAAATCCGGAGAATTAAGCCGTCTCGCTGACTTCTTCGGTGTCTCTATGGATTACCTTTGGGGGCGTTCGGAAAGCCAAACACCATGCCAATCATCCGTGCCAGTCAGCTCTTCTGAATGGCAAGACAGAGCTCTGCTAGCAGAAAAAAAACTAGCTCAACTCAAATCCCTCCTTAACGGCCTAGGCGGAGACATCCAGACTCTGGGCAATACTGTCAACAAACTCGTTAACTTTATCGCTGAATAAAATGGGATCACCAACAATATACTCTATTGTAAGTATTGTGATAGCAATATCAAGTGTTATCGTTTCGATTGTTAATCTTTGTACTATTAAAAACTTTAAACGTAGAGACGAACGTTCTGAACTGGATAGGGATTTAGAACATATATTAAATATAGCCGTCCAATATCCATACCTTGAACAACAGTATTTTACCAAGGCATGGACTCCTGAAAAAGTTTCAACTGATGAAAAATATGCAAGATATGATATATTTTGCAACAGAGTATATAACTTTTTACACAAAACATATGAACACTTTGACAAAGACAAATCCAAAATAGAAGATTTTGTGGACATAAAATCATGGATTCGATTGCATCAATACAACTGGAAAAATCCTGTTGATCCAAATGAAAATATTGATGGATATGATTCGGATTTCAGAGATTTCATTAATAAATACATTAAATAAAAACAATGAGAAAACACATACTAATCATAGGAAATAACAACGGATTGCCAGGAGTAAATATCGATTGCGAAAATTATCGTAAATTCTTTATGAGCTATATTGGAGGATGTTGGCATGAAGACGAAATAACAACGCTAAATAACACCACTACAGATCATCTTAATAGATTCTTAAATAAATTCAAAAAAGAAAAATTAGATTATTTTATTACTATATTTTCAGGTCATGGCGGTTCATATAAAATGAGAACAGTTCTTGAATTAAGTGAAAATAATGATGTCGATGAAAGGGTTTTTAATGACATTTCAAATAGACAACTTTCCATCTTTGATTGTTGCCGTTCTATCATTTCTGAAGAAATAGATATGATTAAAGCCTCTCGTGCCACTCTTTTGGCTAATCGTAAGGAAAATTTCGTTGAAGTTATTAGAAAAAAATATGATGAAAAGATTATGTCTTCATTAGAATATCATACAAAGCTATATGCATGCGCATGGAGGGAGACCAGTTCCGACACCAGTGAAGGAGGAGCATACTCATCTTGCCTGCTTAGGGCTGCCAAAAATATAACAGAGGAATACAAAACAGTTGGAACAGCACATATTGAAGCGCGAAATGATGTAAAGAAGCTTGGATTCGAACAAAATCCAGAGGCAATTCTTCCTAGATGTCTTTCATCACAACAACTTATTCTTAGTATAAATCCTTACTTCATAACCCGATACTAAAAACACTAATACAACAGAACTAGATCCTTCTGTATTTTCTTCACAGCATCTGTAAAAATACGGACGAGTTCTCCGCAGTGCACGTGGAAACCTTGGAACGCTGGGAGAAGGCATGACAAACGCCCGCTTGACAAATCCGGAAGAAAGGGCATAGTAGGGATGTACCAATTCACTAGGAATCATGTCATTCCTTTCTAACAATCGGCCCCGGCTGCGGTAACAGCCGGGGCCTTTTTGTCAGCTGAACAGAACTATCAGAAGTTCAATCAGCCGTTGTACCATTTCACCGTACTTGATCAAGTCATTGTTAATTCCTTTCTACTACGAATGAACTCATTTCCATCCGCTCCGGATCAACCGGCAGAGGCAATATACAGAAAAACAGGATTTTTGCAAGATATTTTTATCTGTAATTTTTTGACGCTCAAAAGATTATATACTTTATACCTCATAAACGGCGGCAAAATCTCCGGCATCTATGTGGAAACGCTGGACAGGTGGGAGAAAGCTTGACGCACCGGGTAAATGTGCTATAGGTAAATCCTCTTTTTTATTTTCCGTTAGCCGTCCACGTTGGGAAACGCGGGCGGTTTTTGTTGCCATCCTACTTCTTGAGGCATCGGAGGGCTGGGTAACCACAAACATACGAAGAGAGGTTTCCAGCCCACATCCTTCTGACGGACAGCCAGACAAACACGGCGCAAAGAGTCCAGGTAGAACAGGGAGGGGAAAGAATAGACGTTCATGACGGAGCACATAAGCTAAGAGAAAAACAAAGAGGTCAGATCAGAACATAACACCATAACATGTTAAGCGTGGTGACTCGTACTATAAAACTGAGTAGAACAATTCCAACAGCGCGACGGGATTGATTACAAAGCCAAAAGGAACTGATGAGAAAATCGCTTGTAACCCCGCCAACGTCTAGGTATATTGTTTTCACTCCTAAATTTTTTGTTTATGACACTTCCTCTGCTATACCATTTCTTCCAAGATGAAGAGATTCCATCATCTCCTGTACAAAGTAGAGATGAAAATTCTGATATTAAGTTAGACAAGGCTGATATACAAAAAATTGCTAAAGAATCTAATAATAGCTATTTTTTAAAATATGCGCAGATAAACATTATAAACAAAAAAGAAGAAATATTAGAAGAATGTTATATGGATGATTCTAATAAAATTGAAAAATCTGATAAATAATTATTCATATATTGATATTTTAATAATATGAGTGAGAGTATTCGGTATGATAGATCATTTTTTGAGAGACTGAAAAGAGAGTCACAATGCTATGATTTTCAAATATTGACGCAATTACTAAATAAATTGCACCAATTGACATCGTGCGATGTACTTCTATATGCGGCTTCTTATATAACAGAAAATCCTTCTCGCCGAGAGGCAGAAAAAGTTGTTGTTTCTGATCAGGATATTCCCAAGATGACAACAGTGATGGAGAAAATGGGAAATAACGATTTATTGTTTATTATTCATAGCCCTGGCGGAAGTGGTGATGCCGCTGCTCAAATCATTGAATATATCAGAAAGAAATATGCGGAAAAGAAAATAACTGCTGTTGTTCCCCATAAGGCTATGTCTGCGGCAACTATGATGTGTATGGGATGCGACAATATCATACTTTCCAAATTGGCTTCGTTGGGGCCTATCGATCCGCAATTTGCTGGCGGAATTCCGGCAAGTACTATTTTAGCTGAGAAAGAAGAAGCTCTTCGTGATATCGAAAACAATCAATCGGCAGCTCTTTTTTGGAACAAGAAGCTTGAAGGTTTACCTCCTGGTATTTATCAAATTTGCCGAGATGCAATGTCTTATTCTCAAGAAGTAGTACAAAATTGGCTGACTACATATATGTTTCATGATAATGAAAATAAAGAGTCCTTGGCACAAAATCTTTCTGAATGGCTGGCTAATGGAGCAGAACATAAATCTCATGGGAGACCATTCACTTATGAAATTTTAAAGAAAAAAGGATTTTTAGTAGAAGAATTGGAAGAAAATCAAGAAATGCAAAATCTCGTTATGGGAATATTCCATTCTTTTAGAGCAGTATTCGAAAATAAAAATCTTAATAAGCTGTGGACCAATCATTTAGGCAATATTGAATATTCATAGTATTTTTTTCTTATTTATCTTTTCTCCTCGCACTGATACTAAACAGGAAAGGATTCTTTTTATATTCTCGATCAGCTTCCAAACAGTATTACTACACTAAGAGAAATAAACTAGTGCTCATCTGGTAAAATCTCCCAATATACAGGTACATCTTCAGGATTACAGGCTGTCAGGTAATATTTAATCGTCGTCTTGCTGGTGGTGTGACCCATATTTTCCAGTAGTCCGTGCGTATCCCGATGGGCGGCCAGCCAGTAAGAGGCGTAGGAATGACGGCAAACATCGTTTAAATGGCTGATGCCGGCTCTCCGACGTACCGCCTGCCATTTGCGCTGCCAGTTCTTCGGAGAGAGCTTTCCTGTGCGTTTTTCTTCCGGCACGGTTTCCAGCCATGCCTTTAGGTTCGGCTCTATTTGCACCAGACGTACAGAGTTGGTTTTACTGACTTCCGGTTCAACTCTGATATAGCCATGAGCCAACTTAACATGTTCCCACGTCAGCGCGGTAACTTCCTCAGGCCGGACACCAGCAAAAAGCAAAACGGCTACTGCTATTTTCATATCCACCGCGTTTACGCGTAGATTTTCCGGCATCTCTCCGTCTCCTGAATAATCCCGACAAGCGGCCAGCAGGGAATGTGCCTGCGCGGGCGTAAGAATGGAAATAGGCGCCCTCTGGTGCTTGCGTTGTTTGATTCCTTCAGCGGGTGATTGAACAGCATATTTTTTGCTGATGGCCCACGTAAAAAACGGCTTAATGTGGCGCAACGCGGAATTGTATGAAGGCGGCGTCGTTTTCCATCCGGACAGCCATTTTTCAAATTCATCCGGCGTCACGTCGTCAATCAGGCAATCCCCAAATACAGAGGCAAAAGCACCTAAAACCTGTTTTACACGGCTCCGGTAATGAGAAGAGGCATCTTGCAACGTATCACGGTAAAGAGGCTCAAGAATAGATATTTTGCGTGCATCACTGGCCCGATGCCGTGCGATGTAATAGTCAATAACATCCTTAAGCGTCACGTTGAACGGTGCTAAACGGGCAAGTTCTTCGATGATGGCATCATATTCTGATCTTGTCATCAACGTTTCCCCCAAATGCAACCCTGCAGCAACGTCTTCCAGGTTGGAGATATATCCCATTGCTTCCGCTTTGGTCGGAAAATATTTTGTTTCTCTCTTTCCGGATCCGGAAAGTTTGGCCGGAATACGAACCTGCCAGCGCCCGCTTTGAGTATGTTTCACCGGAGTTATTTTCAGGCGTTTCATAACGTCTCACAGTACGCCAATTTTACGCCAGAACGGAATCAAAAAATGATATTTTGTTATCATTTGTGGCTGTTTTTTCATGGTTTTTCACCTTCCCAGCCTCAAAACAGACAAAAAAGAAGCCCTGTAATCCATTAAAATTACAGGGCTTAGAAAATTAGTGGCTCCCCCGGTTGGGCTCGAACCAACGACCTAGTGATTAACAGTCACCCGCTCTACCGCTGAGCTACAGGGGAGTTTGCATTCCATGGAACGCGGAGGGATTTTTACTGGAGGTACGGGCGTTTGGCAAGTACTTTTTTACTCTTGCAGGCTTTTTGACGCAAAAAGGCTTCCGCGGCGCAGTCATGGCAACGGTGTTTTCTTGACCTTTGAAGGGAGAATGACCAGACTTTCAGCGACATGAGTGAACATCACCATCATATTGCTGTTTTGGCCGGCGACGGCATCGGGCCCGAGGTCATGGCACAGGCTCTGAAGGTTCTGGATGCCGTAAGCGGCAAGTTTGGCTTTACCGTAAGCCGCAAGGAGGCATTTGTAGGGGGTGCGGGCATTGACCACTGCGGCAAGGCTCTTCCCGAAGAAACCATTCGCGCCTGCGAAGAGGCGGACGCCGTTCTGTTCGGCTCCGTGGGCGGTCCCAAATGGGAGCATCTCCCCGCCAATGAACAACCGGAACGCGGAGCCCTGCTGCCTCTGAGAAAACATTTCGGCTTGTATGCCAACCTGCGTCCGGGCGTATGCCTTCCGGCCTTGACCCATGCCTCCCCCATCAAGAATGAACTGATTGAAGGCGGATTCGATATTTTATGCGTCCGGGAATTGACTGGCGGCCTGTATTTTGGCCAGCCCCGTTTTCGCGAACGGGAGGGAGACGACGAAGTCGTCGTGGATACCATGCGCTACCATAAAAGCGAGATGGTGCGCATCGCCAAAGTGGCGTTCGAGGCTGCGCGCGGCCGCCGCAAGCGCGTCACCAGCGTGGACAAAGCCAATGTGCTGACCAATTCCCTGCTGTGGCGCGAGACAATGATTGAAGTTTCCAAGGATTATCCCGACGTGGAATTGCTGCATATGTACGTGGACAATGCAGCCATGCAGCTGGTGCGCAATCCCCGCCAGTTCGACGTGCTGGTGACGGAAAACCTGTTCGGGGACATTCTTTCCGATGAAATGGCCATGATTTGCGGTTCCCTGGGCATGCTGCCCAGCGCCAGCCTGTGCCAGGGCGCACAGGACAACGGCCTGTTCTTCGGCCTTTACGAACCCTCCGGAGGCTCCGCTCCGGATATCGCCGGCAAGGGCATTGCAAACCCGATCGCCCAGATTCTTTCCCTTTCCATGCTGTTGCGCTACTCCCTGGGAGAAAAAACAGCGGCAGACGCCATTGACTCCGCCGTTCGCCGCGTGATTGACCAGGGCTGCCGCACGGGCGACCTGGCTACGGGAGCTCCCGGAGAAATCCGCGTGAATACGGCGGAAATGGGTGATGCCATCATCGCCGCCCTGTAAGCAGAGCCGTTCTTCCGGCGCCGCAGGGGAAGGGACACCTGCAGCACGCCTTTCCTCCGGGGGGAGCGGTACCGCCTCCCCTCCGCTTTCCTCTTTCATTTCCGGGATTTTCCGGTTCTTTATCTATCTATCATGAACATCCTTATCATCGGCCAGGGAATTGCCGGAAGTTGTCTGGCGTGGGAATTGAAACGCCGCGGCGCGGAGTTTACGGTTGCAGACCGCCCCGTAGCGGAAACGGCCTCCCGGGTGGCGGCCGGATTGGTAAACCCCCTGACGGGCCGCGCCTTCCGCCCCGGATGGAGGCAGGAAGAATGCCTGGCGGCGGCAGAGGCCTTTTTCCCGGAGACGGAACGGGAATTAGGCGGGTCCTGGTGGCAGAAACCTCCGATTTTCCGGGAAGTGGAGACGGAGGACCAGTTTGAAATCTGGCAGGAACGCCAGACGGCTCCGGAATCCTGCGCCTATGCCGGACCTCTTTTTCCATGGCCGGAACACTGGGAAGGCCGCGGGAAAGCCGCCTATACGCGAGGTTCCGCCGTGCTGCACGTGGAAAACATGGTCACTGCCATGCGGCGTTTTTTTATGGAACAGGGCCGTTTTGTGGAAGCGGATGTATCCCCCGCAGATATCCGGCCGAATGCAGACGGTCTTTTCCATTGGAACGGTCGCACGTTTTCCCACATAGTCTGGTGTACCGGCTGGGAAGCCGGGCTTCATCCGGACATGTCTCCGCTGAAGGGGCGCCCCTCCAAAGGAACCATTCTGGACTTGGACTTGAAAGAGCTGGACTGGCATGCCGGCATCCTGCATTTCGGACACTGGCTGGTTCATAACGGTTCTTTCTGGCGCTTCGGGGCCACCTACGCGTGGGTGTGGGATGCTCCCGGCATTCCGGAAGCCCCCGCCGTCCAGGAATTGATGCTGGACCTTGTTAAACGCTATTCCGGGAACATGGACGTCATCCGCGCCCGTGCCGCCGTCCGCCCCATCATCCGCCGCAGCCAGCCGGTCGCCGGTCCCATTCCCGGGCTGGACGGTCAGTTCGTCTTCTCCGGGCTGGGCAGCAAGGGGGTGACCACTTCCCCCTGGTCCGCCGCCCAGCTTGCCGGACATCTCGTGTGCGGAACGGATCTGCCGCCGGATCTGCTGCCTGCCGCACTCTGGAAATGATACGGAACATCAGCTGTCCTTCCTTGAACGGAACAGCTATTTTCCTTGTCAAAAGGTTCTGAACGCGATTACATGCGGCCTAATATGCGAGCGGAGAACGAGAACTGGGGAGATACGGTACGGAATCATCTGTTTGACCAGCGCAGCGCCGTCATGGTGCACTGGCTGATTCTGCTCAATGTAGTCATCTTTATCCTGGGATTCTTCTTCCAAGTGGACATCCCAAGGAATATTTACCCGCCTGTCCATTTGGACTTGATCCAGCTTTACGGAGCTTACAGCGAATATACGTGCTTTCACGAGGGGGAATTATGGCGGTTGCTTACCTATCAGTTTCTTCACGCCAATCTGGGGCATATCATGTTCAACATGATTGCCCTGTGGTTTTTCGGCCCGGTTGTAGAAGAACGTTTCGGCCATTGGCGCTTCCTGCTGTATTACCTGTTTTGCGGCGTGGCTGCAGCCCTGTTTTCCTCCCTGCTGGGGTACATGGGATTTTTTGATCCGGAATGGCGCTTCATTCCCATGGTGGGGGCCTCAGGTTCCATTTACGGCATCATGGCCGCATGCGCGGTGCTCTTTCCCCATGCCCGGGTACAGCTTCTGTTTCCTCCGGTTAATTTGAGCGTGCGCCAGTTTGCCCTGGCCGTTCTCGGAGTCGCCGCAGCCGTCATTATCTTCCAATGGAACAATGCGGGCGGGGAAGCCGGCCATCTGGGCGGCATGTTCGCCGGATTTATTCTGACATTGCTGATTTTATGGAAGGAAAAGATGTCTTCCCCAAGACGGAAAGCCGCCTCTTCTTCCCACTATTCCCCTGAGCCTTCCAGCCGCCGCCCGGCACAGGCTTACCCCTCTGAAAAGGAGGTGGATGAAATCATGGAAAAAATATCCAGGTCCGGCCTGTCCAGCCTGACGGAGGAGGAACGGGAAATTCTCCGGCGCGCTTCCCGGCGCTGAACTATTTGTTAGATATTTTTATATTTTTCGTTATTTTCCTTCCTTTTTGCCATCCATTTCCTAGCATGGATGAATGATGACGCGACTGTATTCCTCCACCGTCCTGGGCGTAGATGGCGTAGAAGTGGAGGTGGAAGTGGATTTCCGCCCCATGGCGGAAAAACGCACCTTTATTGTCGGCCTTCCGGATGCGGCCGTGAAAGAAAGCGGGCAGCGCGTGGACACGGCCATACAAAACAGCGGCCTTCCCTTTCAGCAGGGTATCTTCGTCGTTAATCTGGCTCCGGCGGATTTAAGGAAGCAGGGCCCCGGATTCGACCTTCCCATCGCCCTGGGAATGGTTGCGGGAGCGGCTGAAAAGGAGATGGACGCTTCTGCCTGGTGCATTGTGGGAGAACTGGCCCTGGACGGAACCGTACGCCCCGTGCAAGGCATTCTACCGCAAATCATGGAAGCGCGGCGCATGGGCAGGAAGCGCATCATGCTGCCGCAAGCCAATGCCTATGAAGGGACGCCCGTACAGGGTGTGGAAATTTATCCCGTTTCTTCCCTGAGAGAAGCCTGGCATTTGCTTACTTCCGACGCCCTGCCGCCTCCATTTACAGGTTCAGGGCGAGAGGCCCATGCTCCACGGGACAAAGACGCCGCTGTGGATTTTGACGAAATCAAAGGGCAGCCTTACGCACGCCGCGCCATGGAGATTGCAGCGGCAGGAGGCCATAATATCCTGCTTTGCGGCTCTCCGGGGTCCGGCAAATCCATGCTGGCGCAAAGACTCCCGACCATTCTTCCGCCTCTGAGTCCGGAGGAAGCGTTGGAAACCAGTAAAATCCACTCCGTATGCGGTCTGCTGAAACGGGGGAACGGCCTGGTGGACCAGCGTCCGTTCCGGGCTCCCCACCACACCATTTCCGATGCCGGGCTGATGGGGGGAGGTGCGAATATCACGCCGGGAGAAGTATCCCTTGCTCACAACGGCGTCCTCTTTCTGGATGAATTGCCGGAATTCCGCCGTGCCGCTCTGGAAACCCTGCGGCAGCGGCTGGAAACCGGCCCGGTAGTTATTTCCAGCGCTTCCGGGATGTACGCATTCGTGTGCCGTTTCATGTTGGCAGCCGCCATGAATCCGTGTCCCTGCGGTTATCTGGGAGACAGAAGAAGAGCCTGCACCTGCCCCCCGGCGCAGATCGCACGCTACCGCCGTAAGATTTCAGGCCCGCTGTTGGACCGGTTTGACCTGCTGATGGAAGTTCCCGCCGTGGATCCCTCCATTCTGGCTTCCGCGCCTGCCGGAGAATGTTCCGCCAGTATCCGGGAACGCGTAGCGGCCGCACGGCGGCTCCAGTCCAGCAGATACGCAGGAACGCCTTTCCGCAATAATGCGGCCCTTTCCGGAAAAGCGCTCCAGAAGTATTGCCGTCTGCTGCCGGAAGGGAGGGCTATCCTGCTCCGCGCCGTGGAAGAACTGGCCCTTTCCGCCAGAGCCTATGACCGCATTTTAAAGGTGGCCCGAACCATAGCGGATTTGGAAGGAACTTCTGATATTCAGGATGTCCATTTGTATGAAGCCGTGCAGTACCGCGCTTTCGAGCAATCACTGAGGGATTAGCATTATGAATCTCTCTCCTTTCGCAACTATCTCAAAAACAAAGACATATTCCCGTTCCGAAAATAAAAAAGAGGCAGCTTTTCAGCTGCCTCCCGAATAACGAGGATATTTACTATGAACGTCTGCGGCGCAGCAACATGGCTCCCAGGCCCAGCAGGCCCAAAGACGCTGCGGCAGGCTCGGGAACCGTTTCATAGGAAACCTGTATACCTGTAATTGTATAAGCGGAAGTAGCGGTTCCGGCACCACCGCGCACTCCGGCAACTACCTTATACCCTTCCTCCCAGGTAAGGGGAGCCGCCGACATATCCAGGGAAATTGTCGTTGTTTCCGATGTAGAGGTAAATGAAAAGTCCTGTATCCTGGAAAGTTCCTCAACCAGAGTGCCGGTTGAATCATATACGGCAAGCACCATGGAATAACTGTTGATTACAGAAGAAGGAGTATTGCAGGAAAACGTAATGGAAGAAACGGAATCCCCCTCCTGCGGCCCTCCAAGAACCATGGCAAAAGAATCCCCGCTAACTCCGGCGCGTCCGCATAATGTAATGGTTCCTACATTGTTCTCATTCACCCAAGTGCCTTCACCATTTATTCCCCAATTTGAAATGGAATTGTTATTGCCGCCGGCATATATTCCATTTTGCAGGCCCTTTACTTTGTCCAGAAGCTCTTGCCCCGATGTTCTCGCCATAGTGGCGGTCTGTGATACGCTTTGCGATTCAGGAAGCTCAGCAACAATCGTAGCCGCCTGGGCGGACATCATACATACGCAACTGGCTAACAAAACATAATGATAAACTCTCATAACGCTTTGCATTGATTAGAGGATTGTTAATCCGTTGTCAACATAAAAAGTTGAAAGAGCGGTATTCCGGCAGTGGACTTCTTTTTTGATGTAAGGACTTTATAAAGACTAATCCTTGCGCCTCTTCCATTCTAACATCTGCATGTTATTTCATAAATCATTCATTATTATGAATCGAACGTTATCGTAAACCATTCATGAAGAAAATAGGTCCAGCGTTTTCCCCATGATGTTACGGAAAGAAAAAGAGCGGATTAACAATCCGCTGTCCCCTTTATCCAATCCTTAATGATAAAGAAAAAGCCGCCTCAGCAAAGTGAGGCGGCTTTTTCCAAGAAGACTTTTTAACGAATAGCTTCCAAAGCCTGTTTGAGGTCCGCAATAATGTCTTCCGCAGCTTCCGTCCCTACGGAAAACCGGATGAGGTCAGGCCGTACGCCCGCCTCCATGAGCTGCTCATCCGTCAACTGGCGGTGCGTATGGCTGGCGGGATGGAGAACGCAGGTACGGGAGTCCGCCACATGGGTCACGATGGCGGCCAGCTTCAGACTGTCCATGAACTTGATGGAACGTTCACGGCCTCCCTTAATGCCGAAGGTTACCACACCACAAGATTGGCCACCGCGGAATTGCTTCTGCGCCAATTCATAATACTCATTGGAAGAAAGACCCGGATAATTAATCCAGGCAACATCTTCCTGCCCTTGCAGGAATTCCGCCACTTTCTGCGCATTTTCACAATGCCGCGGCACACGCAGGTGGAGGGTTTCCAAACCCAAATTGAGCAAAAAGGCATTCTGCGGAGACTGGATGGAACCCAGATCGCGCATGAGCTGGACGGTCGCCTTGGTAATATAGGCTCCCTTGCCGAAGCTTTTGCTGTAGGAGAGCCCGTGATAGGAGGGGTCCGGTTCCGTCAAACCCGGGAATTTATCCTTGTGCGCTTCCCAGTCAAAGTTGCCGCTGTCCACAATCACGCCGCCCACGGCGGCGGCATGGCCGTCCATGTACTTGGTGGTGGAGTGGGTGACGATATCCGCACCCCATTCAAAAGGACGGCAATTAATGGGTGTGGCAAAGGTATTGTCCACAATGAGGGGAACGCCGTGCGCATGGGCAATATCCGCCATTTTACGGATATCCAGCACGCAAAGCGTGGGATTGGAAATAGTCTCCGCAAAGAAAGCTTTCGTATTGGGGCGGAACGCTTTGGCGATTTCCTCCGCCGGAGCGTCCTGGTCCACGAAAGTAACTTCAATGCCCATTTTCCGGAATGTGACGGCAAAGAGGTTGTATGTGCCCCCGTAAATCGCCGAAGCACTGACGATATGATCCCCAGCCTCGCAAATATTGAAAATGGCAAAGAAGGAAGCCGCCTGGCCGGAAGACGTCAGAATGGCGGCCACACCGCCCTCCAGTTCGGCAATTTTTCTGGCAACCGCCTCATTGGTGGGGTTCTGGAGGCGTGTATAAAAGAATCCGGATTCTTCCAGATCAAACAATTTTGCCATTTGTTCGCTGGTCTCGTACTTGAACGTCGTGCTCTGGTAAATGGGCAATACGCGGGGTTCGCCCTTTTTAGGCGCCCAGCCCGCCTGCACGCACAGGGTCTCCGGTCTCAATTCCTGATTCATCATGCGGGGCATGCTATGCGATGCCACCTGCCTTGTAAAGCAGGGAAAACCAGACGTATGGACAAATTCGCCCCTGCCCCCGCCGAAGCACGCTTCCGGGTTTTTCCCAATGTAAAACCCCCTGTTCCCGGTAAATCAACCGCAAGGACAGGGGCGTTTTACCTGCGCGCGGGATACCCTACGATCAAATGAAACGGCAATTCCTCCGATACCCCTTTCCCGGAACCAACCGTTCCCCGGTGAATAAAGCCGGGCATCTCACTACTTGATTTCCGGCAAGGGGGTGGAAATTTCCTCTTCCGTCAGATAGCAGCCGGGATCGGACCCGTACCAGTGTCCGTTGGCAAACGCGGCACGGGTGCGGAAGCCTCCGCCGCACAGGGCGAAGTGAACGCAGCGGCCGCAACGGCCTTCAATCTTCTTCTGCCGCTCCAGAGGATCGTCGGAACCGCGCAGCTCAGGCAACATTTCCGCTGCAGCTCCGGCCCTGGCATCCCATAAATCGGAAAACCGGTCACTTTTCACATTGCCCAGAGTAACGGATTGCCAGAACTGGTCCGGATGCACGGCACCCTGTGTGTCAATATTGGCGATGCCCCGGCCGGAACTGTTCGCGCCGCCGCCATTCCATTGAAGCAGGCCGAGGGTTTCCTTCGCCAGAGGGGAGCCTTCCCGGAGCTGGCGCAGAAGCAGGTAAATTCCGTCCGCAGGCTGGGTTACAGTCAGCACTTCACGGTTTTTTCCCTCCGCTTTCCATTCCTCTACACGGGCAATCAGCGTATCCATGGCATTCCTTGCTTCCTCCTGAGTCAGGGTCTGCACTTCCACGCCGCGGCCAGTGGGGACCAGATGGTAAAAACAGACGCGCTGGATGTCGTTGGCGTCAATAAAATCCAAAATCTGGCCCATGCACTGCACATTGTTGCGGGTCAGAGTCAGGCGCAGGCCTGTCTTTTGCCCCACTTCACTGCAAAGCCTGAATCCGCGCACCGCCTGCTCAAAAGAACCTTCCACACCGCGGAATTTGTCATGAACGGCGCCAATGCCGTCCAGGGAAATGCCTACGTACGCCACGCCCAATTCCTTGAACCGCGCTGCAGCTTCCGGCGTAATACGGGTGCCGTTTGTGGAAATGGTCACCTTCAGCCCTTTTCCGGTGGCACGTTCCAGCAGTTCCATAAAGCGCGGATGCACCAGCGGCTCCCCTCCGGAAAAAAGGAGGGCATTCACCTTGTAGTCCGCCAGATCATCAATGACCGCGCAACACTGGTCCCAATCCAGCTCTCCCTTAAATTTCCGGGCAGAGGCGTCTGCATAACAATGCACGCATTTGAGATTGCAGGTACGCGTAATATTCCACACCACAATGGGCTTGCGCGCACGGGACGAAGCCGGTGCACAGGATTCCACGGCGCCCCCTGCAAAACGACCGTGCCCGTGGCCCTGTCCGTATCTCAAATGGTCCGCGGGCTGTTCCGCCCCTGTCCAAAGTCTGGTAATATTAATCATGGTGTTGTGAAAGCCTGGGCTGATAAGGGCAGAGGTTGTCTTCCGCCATCATGTCTCCGTAAACGGCATAAGCGCGAGACCGGGACCCTCCGCAGATGGTACGGTACTCACACCGTCCGCATTTGCCCTGCAACGCATTGTCATCCCGGAGTTTGAGGAAAAGGGGGTGCGTGCGGTAGATTTCTCCAGGGTCATCCGTCCGGACGTTTCCTGCCGTTATGGGGAGAAAACCGGAGGGCTGTATTTCCCCGGTATGAGAAATAAACATAATGCCCTTGCCGTCCCGGGTGGGAATGGCGCGGCGAGCAGGCTTGCTTCCCTGAGCACGGGCTTCCTGAAGCGCCACGCGGCGATAATGGTGCCCTTCCGTCGTTTTGACGCCGAAAGAAACCTCATGGCTTATCCTGCTCAGTTTTTTCCAGACGGCTTCCACGTCTTCCGCCGCAGGCATCTCATCCATAGCGGCGCGGCCTGTGGGCACCAGAAGAAACACGCTCCACATGCCCGGTTTCATTTTTTTCACCAGCTCCACAAAGTCGTCAAATTCTCCCAGCGTGCTCCTGGTAATGGTGGTGTTGATTTGCAAGTGCATGCCGGCTTCCTTCGCCATTTCCGCAGCCCGGAGAGTCCGTTCATATGTGTGGGGGACGCCGCGGAAGGCGTCATGGGTACTTTCATGCGCACCGTCCAGGCTCAATGACATGCTCTGAACCCCAGCTTCTTTCAACGCATGGAAATCCGTGTGCAACAGCCGGGCGGTAGCAGCAGGGCTCAATGCTACATGCAGCCCCTTGCCGGAAGCCGCACGGACCAATTCCAGAATATCCGGCCTCATGACCGGGTCTCCGCCTGTCAACACCAGCATGGGAGGCCGCAGTTCCGCCAACTGGTCAATCAGGCGCAATGCCTCCTCATGAGTCAATTCATCCGGGTGGGGACGCGGCTGGGCGACGGCGCGGCAATGTCTGCACGCAAGCGCGCAAGCGCGCGTCACTTCCCAGAAGACCAGGAAAGGGCGTTCATTGAGATCTGTTTCACTAAAAACCGGGCGCATTTTTCAGGACAGCCAATTTAGAACAATTATAATTTTTTGACCAGCCCAAAAGGACGCATCCTTTAAAAAGTTCACTTAGCCGCCTCTTCACGGATTTTTTGAACTTCCTTAGGCAGTTCGGAAAGGGAATTCAGAGCTTCCTTCAGGTTCCTGGAAGCATCCGGAGAAAGCATGATGGCCGTTACATGCTTGACAATGGGCTGCATCATTTCCACAAGCTGCTGCTGCACTCCCATCAGCTTGGCCTGCTGGTTGCGGGTGAGAGGCGGCAGGGCAGCCTGTTTCCTGGCAACGTCCAGCATAGCCGCCCGGTAGCGACCTATCTGTTCCACAGCAGCCTTGCCGGTTTCTTCATCTCTTACCCTGGCCAGAGAGTCGTTAAGCTTTTTTACTTCCTCCACAGTTTTGGTTAGCAGGGTTTCATGCGTGTTGCCCTCCGCATCCTCCTGGAACGGCTCCGCCTGCTCAGCCTTATCCCGGGAAGCCTGCGCCAGCTTCTTCTGAACAGACTGTAAATCCGCCAGGGCCTTTTGCAAATCGGGCGTAAGCAGACCTTCCTTCTTCAAACGGGACAGAGATTTTATCAATTCACCTGAAATTTTCTGTGCTTCCGTCATCTGGGCGGAAACCTGAGCCTGCTCCTGAAGCGTGGCACCAGGAAGTTCCAGCTGTCTTTTCCCAATGTCCAGCAGCTTTTTATGAACTTTTTTAACCGTTTCCACAGCAGCGGCCGCTCCAGGTTCATCCGTTACCTTGTCCAGAGCCGCTGCGATTTCATGCATGCTGGCAACGCTCTGCCTGGTCAGGGAAAGATGGGAGTCCTGGGCAAATGCGGAGGCTGTTATGCAAACGGCAGTGCCCAGGCTGATGGAAGCAACAATTTTATTCATGATACGGAAGCCTTTCCGGTATGGAAGAATACGTTTTCCTCCTTTCCCCGTCAATGGCGGCTATTGTCAAGACCACTATATGAAAAAAGGGCTGTCCGCAAACAAGCGGACAGCCCTTTTGAAATCTTAACAGCCCGGCCTTAGTCGCGCTGCTGGCGTGAATACTTGTAGTAGCTCTGGAAGCTGAGTTCCGCAGGGAATTCGCTCAGGCCGCCATTGGGATTGTATTCCTTGAGGCCGCTCATGCCGCAGCGCCCCTGATAAGGGGGCTTGTACGTGCATTTGTAAGTGGGAGCCCAGAAGGTGACAAGTTCATAAATTCCGTAGCCCATGCGTTCAAACATGGTAGCGGTGCCATCAACAATGCCTACGGAAAAACCGGCATAATCTCCCTCGCGGCTCGTCCAGTTGATGATTCCCAGCGGGATTTCTTCAACGGAATAAATAAGGTTGGCGATGGCGCGGCCCAGCTTGCGGGTGGGGGTGTATTCGGAAGCGGGGGGAGCCTGAATGTCCGCACTGGCGACACCAACGACGCCGGCGGCAAAAAGAGCTGAGATGATGGCACGTTTCATACTGATTGTTTATATAGTATAATTTGTCGAGGGAAAGCAACTCAAAAAAACAAAAAATCAATCTAATTCCGGCCGGGGGTCCCGCGTCATGAGTTCCGCAAGCGCTTCCATCGGCGGCTTGGATTCATAAAGAACGGAATAAACGGCGTCAATCAGGGGCGTCCTCACCTCCAGCTTCCGCGCAATTTCATAGACGGACAGCGTGTTGGGCACCCCTTCCGCCACCATGCCCAGGGTATCCAGGATTTCCTGAAGGCTCTTCCCTTCCGCCAGTCTCCGCCCCACCGTCTGGTTACGGGAGTGGCGGGAATAGCAGGTAACAATCAAATCGCCTACTCCGGAAAGGCCCATGAAGGTTTCCCTGCGGCCTCCGCTGGCCACGCCGATGCGCGTCATTTCCGCCAGGCCGCGGGTCAGCAAAGCGGCCTGGGCGTTATCCCCCAGGTTCAGCCCTTCGCATAAGCCGGCCCCGATGGCAAAGACGTTCTTAATGGTTCCGCCCAGCTGCATGCCGATAATGTCCGTAGCGGAATAAACACGGAAGGTTTTGGATGCAAATATCTGCTGCACCCAATCCGCATACTTCGGATCTTCAAATCCAATCAGGGAGGCGGACGGAAGGCCCAGGCAGATATCTTCCGCATGATTGGGACCGGAAAGCACGCCTATGGGGTTGGAGGGCAGATATTCCTGAAGGATTTCCGTCATTCTTTTATGGGTTCCCTGTTCAATGCCCTTGGTGCAGGAGACAATGACGGCATCCGGCTGCACCGGCAGGCTGCGCAGCCGCTGGGCCACGGAACGCATGGCCACGGAAGGTACCACTACTACAATGAGTTCCGCATCCTTCACCTGGCCCAGATCGCAAGTAGGATGGATATTGGGGGCCAGGGGAAGGGCGGTTTTCGAAAGGACGGGGCTGCGTCTTGTTTCGGCAAGCTGCCTGGCCTGAGCCTCTTCCGGCGTCCACAGGACGACTTCACATTCCCGGGTCGCCAGAACCATGGAGAGGGCCGTGCCCCAAGAACCGGCTCCAATGACTGCTATTTTATGTAACCGATTCATCATCTTACTTGGACTTTTTGGAATAGAAGGAGTGCTCCGTTCCGTTGAGAAGCCTTGCGATATTGGAACGGTGCTTGAGAATCACCAGCGCGCCTACCACCGTGAAAAAGGCGACGTAAAGTATCTGGGGGGAGACATCCCCGTCCTGGCAAAGCGGATAAATCCACCATCCGGCGGCGATCATCACCACAGCGGCCACCAGGCTGGCCAGGGACACGATGCCGGAGATTCCCATAACCACCAGCCAAGAAGCCAGAGCTACGCAAGCCACCACCGGATTGAGGGCAAATAAAACCCCCGCGGTTGTCGCTACGCCTTTTCCTCCCCTGAATCCCAGGAAACAGGTGTAAGTATGACCGAGTATAACAGCGAAACAGGAGAGAACTACCAAGACATTGAAATCCCAGCCGCCCGCATCCCCCGTCAGGAACGGCAGCCAGTTCAAGGCGCCGAACACAGGGATGAACCCCTTTAAGAAGTCCAGAATGAAAACGGAAAGGCCCCACTTCCAGCCCAGTACGCGCCACGCATTGGTAGCGCCTATGTTGCGGGAACCCTGCTGCCTCAGGTCAATCCCTCTGATTCTGCCGGCAAGGTAGCCGAACGGAATCGCTCCGATCAGGTAATAGAAAACTATCCAGGCAATCATGTTGTGCGGAGTGCATTTTAATCCCCCGCCGGTCAAATGACAATGGGGAAATCACCTCCGGCCCGGTTCTTTCCGGAGGGGTTGCTCCCGTAAAAGAACACCATACCTGACAGCCTCCTCCAGATCCTCATTTTCAAGGCTCTCCGTGCCCCGGTCTGCGGAAAAGCCCTGTTTAAGGCGCAATAAGAACAGCGCGAACATTTTCCCGCCCGCCCAGAACCATGCTCCCGCACTTCCTTCGCCGGAATAAGCTTATTTACCGCCCTCGCAGGGTTTCCGCATGACGGCAGCCCAGACGGAGGCATTATCCTGCTGGGGCTCCAGCATATCCTTCACCTGTTCCATAATGATCCCCACCAGCTCCCTGCTGGAACAATCCCTGGCCTTTTGAAGAGCCAGGAAAGAAGGTTCTCTCAACAGCTCGCTCCAAACCTGCAAGCCATCCGAGCATGCCAGCACCGCATCTCCCGGATGCAGGAGCAGGGGCATGGCGCTGATGTCCACCAGTTCCATGGGACCGCCCATAACGGCGGAACGGAGAATGCAACGCTGCCGGAGCGCACCCTGAAGTGACATTTTCCCCTTCCGGTAAAGGCAATCCGCAATCGGTCTCATGGAATGGTCTTCATTCAGACGGTCCATGCGAAAGCTGTCCGCTCCGCTCCATAAATACAGGGGGGAGTCTCCCACGCTGATCCACCACAGGAAATGGTCGCGGATGAAGACGGCCAGCAATGTGGTTCCGGATTCCTCCGGTTCCTTCTGAATGGCGGCCAACGCCCTGTTGGCAGCATGCAAAGCCGCCGTTAAACGTTCCGGGATATCCTCGATGCCGCTTTCCGCAAATACCGCAGCAAATTCCTGCGCCACCACACAGGAGGCGCAATCTCCGCGAAGATGCCCTCCCATGCCGTCGCACACGATGCCCAGCATCCCGCCGGCGGCGGGAAGACTTTTAACCACGTCTTCCTGCTCGCGGCGTTTGCCGATCCATTGGGCGGAAGCGCAGTCCAGAATATCCGGGGTGCGGGGAGCCATGCGGCCGGTGGTTCGGATTAACTGTCCTTACGTTTCAACTGCGGGAAGAGCAGCACGTCACGGATGGAAGAGGCCCCCGTCAGCATCATGACGACGCGGTCGATGCCGATGCCGATGCCGCCTGCGGAGGGCATTCCGTATTCCAGCGTTTCAATGAAATCATAGTCCACACGCTGGGTCTCCCCGGCAGCCTGGTGCTCCAGGCGTTCCTTTTGCACGTCAGGATCGTTCAATTCCGAATAGCCGGGGGAAATTTCCTGCCCGTTGATCACCAGTTCATATACATCCACTACGTCCGGATTTTCCCGGTTCAGCTTGGCCAGGGGAACCAAGTCCTTGGCCACGTGGGTAACAAAGCAGGGGTTCATGGTCTTTTCCTCCACCAGTTTTTCATACACCTGCTGGGAAACATCCACATCTTTCATATCCGGGCTGATTTCCACTCCCAGCTCTTCACAGCGGGCGCGGCGCGCTTCGGGGGAAATGTCAAACCAGTCTTCCCCCGCCACGCCCCGGATCAGGTCCTGGTAGTCGGCGCGTTTCCAGGGACGGCTGAGGTCGATTGTGTAAAGAACGTTGCCTTCAGCGTCCTTGTGGTCAATCTGAAGGCCGCCGCAGAATTTTTCCGCCAGATGGCAGATGAGCTCCTCCACCATATTCGCCATGGTTTCAAAATCACCGCAGGCGCAATAGGCTTCCAGCATGGTGAATTCCGGGTTGTGGCGGCGGTCAATTCCTTCATTGCGGAAGCTGCGGTTGAGTTCGAAAATTTTCGTGAAGCCGCCCACCATCAGGCGTTTGAGGAAAAGCTCCGGGGCAATGCGCAGCGTCAGCGGCATATCCAGCGCGTTATGGTACGTTTCAAACGGCTTGGCGGCGGCCCCACCGGCCACATCCTGAAGCATGGGGGTTTCCACTTCCAGATAACCGCGTTCCTGGAGAAAGCGGCGGATTTCCGCAATCATGAGGGAGCGCGTAACGAACAGGGAAGCGCTTTCCTCATTGGAAATGAGGTCCAGGTGGCGCTTGCGGTAGGTCACCTCCTTGTCTGCCAGCCCGTGCCACTTGTCCGGCAGGGGGCGGAGGCTTTTGGAAAGAATAGTCAGTCCGGATACCTTTACGGTAGGTTCTCCGGTACGGGTCAGGAACGTGGTTCCCCTGATGCCGACCCAGTCCCCGCGGTCCAGGAGCTTCCAAAGCTTCCAGGTGGTTTCATCCACCTCATTTTTATGCAGGAACCCCTGGATTTTTCCCCGTACGTCCCCAATGACGAAAAACTGGGATTTGCCCATGTCGCGAATAGCCAGAAGGCGGCCGGCGACGGCTACCTGTTTGTCTTCCTGGAAATCGGCTTTCAATCCGGCGGGAGTGGTGGTCACGTCAAATCTTGCGCCGTAGGGGTCAATTCCCAGCTCACGGATTTTGGCGAGCTTGTCGCGGCGCACGGCAATAAGTTCGGATTCCGTCGTAGTCGGATGTGCCTGCTGTTGTTCGGACATAGTGCGGGGATTCTAAAGGCTTGCTTCCGTTTTGGCTAGCGCATTGTCAGGCAGAGGGGACATTTTTGGCGGCCGGTTTTGACCCGAAGGTTCCTCCCCCCCTTTTTCGGAAGCCGGACGCCGGAACATGCCCCAGTATTCCGGCCGTTTTGCAAAAAGCCTGGACAGAACCACATAAAGCACGATATTCAAAGGAATTGAAACAAAACTGGTCTTATTATTAAAAAATGGCCGGCAAATCCCCACATACGCATAATTGCTTTTACCTTTGGCACCAGACATGTTATAAATGTTCCCGTTAAGACGCACCTTATTTATCAATTATATACTATCCGTGCAGACTTATGAGTGATCAGACAACCGTAACTTACAGCACGATTGACGCTAACGAAGCCGTAGCCTCCGTAGCCTATCGTTTTTCTGAAGTCATTGCCATTTACCCCATTACACCATCTTCTCCGATGGGTGAATCAGCTGAAAGCTGGGCCGCTGTCAACAGGAAGAACCTGTGGGGCACCGTTCCCTCCGTAGTGGAAATGCAGAGTGAAGGCGGCGCGGCAGGCACCGTTCACGGCGCCCTCCAGACCGGAGCGCTTGCAACTACGTTCACCGCATCCCAGGGGCTCCTGCTGATGATCCCGAACATGTTCAAAATCGCAGGGGAACTGACTCCCGCCGTGTTCCACGTAGCCGCCCGGTCCCTGGCTTACCAGGCCCTTTCCATTTTTGGCGACCACAGCGACGTGATGAGCGCCCGCTCCTGCGGATGGGCCATGCTGTGCGGCTCCTCCACTCAGGAAGCTGCGGACTTCGCCGCTATTTCCCACGCCGCTACACTGGAATCCCGCATTCCTTTCATCAATTTCTTTGACGGGTTCCGCACGTCCCACGAAATCGGCAAGATTGCAGACATCACGGACGATACCCTGAACGGCATGATTAAGCAGGAATGGCTGGATTCCTTCCGGGAACGAGCCCTGACTCCTGATGCTCCCGTTCTGCGCGGCACTGCCCAGAACCCGGACGTTTACTTCCAAGGACGTGAAACGGTCAACCGTTTCTATGAAGCCACTCCGGCTATTGTCCAGAACGCCATGGACAAATTCGCGGAACTTACCGGCCGTTCCTACCATCTGGTGGATTACACCGGCGCTCCGGACGCCGAACGCGTCATTATCCTGATGGGATCCGGCGCTGAAGCTGTGGAAGAAACGGTAGAAGCCATGATGACCCGGGAAAACGCCAAGGTAGGCGTGCTGAAGGTGCGCCTGTTCCGCCCATTCCCCGCCGCCGAACTCGTCAAGGCCCTCCCCGCTACGGTCAGGAAAATCGCCGTGCTGGACCGCACCAAGGAACCCGGCTCCCAGGGAGAACCGCTCCACCAGGACATCATCCAGGCCCTCTTCGACGCCCAGGCCAACGGCACGCTGCCCTTCACCAACGGCATGCCCAAGGTGGTAGGCGGACGCTACGGCCTCTCCTCCAAGGAATTCACCCCCGCCATGGTCAAGGGCGTCTATGACAACCTGGCTCTGGACACTCCCAAGAATCACTTCACCATCGGCATCAACGACGACGTACTGGGCACCAGCCTCCCGTATGATGAAGATTATTCCACGGAAGCGGACGACGTGACGCGGGCCATGTTCTTCGGCCTCGGTTCCGACGGCACCGTAGGCGCCAATAAGGACGCCATCAAGATCATCGGCCAGCATACGAACCTGTATGTGCAGGGCTACTTCGTGTATGACTCCAAGAAATCGGGTTCCTCCACCATTTCCCACCTGCGCTTCGGTCCCCGTCCGATCAAATCCACATACCTGATCACCAAGGCAAACTTCCTGGCCCTGCACCAGCCTTCCCTGCTGGATCTGTTCGACTTCCTGAAGAATGCCGCCAACGGCGCCACTTTCCTGATGAACAGCCCGCACCCGGCGGACAAGCTCTGGGACACGCTGCCCGCCCGCATGCAGCAGCAGATTCTGGACAAGAACATCAAGCTCTACACGATTGACGCTTTTGCCGTGGCCCGCAAAACGGGCATGGGCGGCCGCATCAATATGATTATGCAGACCTGCTTCTTCAAGCTGGCCAGCGTGATTCCCGCGGACGAAGCCATCGGCTACATCAAGAAGGCCATTGCCAAAACCTACGCCAAGAAGGGCCAGGAAGTGGTGGACAAAAACATCGCCGCCGTGGACGCCACGCTGGAAAACCTGCACCAGGTGGACACAACCGGAAAAACTGTAAACGGACACGCCATCCCGCCCGCCATGTCCCCGGACGCTCCGGACTACGTACAAAACGTCCTTGGCAAGATGATGTGCGGTGAAGGCGACAGCATCCCGGTCAGCCAAATGCCCGTGGACGGCACATTCCCGAACGGAACGTCCCAGTACGAAAAGCGCAATCTGGCCCTGGATCTGCCGGAATGGGATCCGACCCTCTGCATCCAGTGCGGCAAGTGTACCGCCGTCTGCCCGCATGCGGTTATCCGCAGCAAATTCTTCTCTCCTGACGCTCTTGCAAACGCTCCGGAAGGGTTTGAATGCCTGGATGCCAAGCATCCGGACTGGAAGGGAGAGAAATTCGTCATCCAGATTTCCCCGAACGACTGTACGGGCTGTACGCTCTGCGCGGACGTCTGCCCGGCCAAGAGCAAGACGGATCCGACGCACAAGGCCCTGACCATGGTCCCGGCCGGGAAGATTCACGACAAGGAAGAAGCCAATTGGAATTTCTTCCTGAGCCTTCCGGACGTGGACCGCACCAAGGTAAGAACGGACAACATCCGCTCCATGCAGGTGCTGCGCCCGCTGTTCGAATTCTCCGGCGCCTGTGCCGGCTGCGGTGAAACTCCGTATGTAAAAATGCTCTCCCAGCTCTTCGGCAACCGCCTGGTGGTCGCCAATGCTACGGGCTGCTCCTCCATTTACGGCGGCAACCTGCCCACCACCCCGTGGTCCCATGACTCTGAAGGGCGCGGCCCCGCCTGGGCCAACTCCCTGTTTGAAGACAACGCCGAATTCGGCCTTGGCTTCCGCGTCTCCCTGGACAAGCAGATGGAACACGCCATTGAGCTTCTTCATGAAGCTGCCGGCGCCGTGGGCCAGGAACTGGTGGACCGGATACTGGCTAATCCGCAGAAGGATGAAGCAGACATCGCCCAGCAGCGTGAAAACATTGAAGAACTCAAGAAGAAAATCGCCGGCAAGCCGGAATACGCGCGCCTCCTGACCCTTGCGGATAAACTTGTCCGCAAGAGCGTGTGGATTCTGGGCGGCGACGGCTGGGCCTACGACATCGGCTACGGCGGCCTGGACCACATTCTGGCCAGCGGCCGGAACGTGAAGGTGCTGGTCATGGATACGGAAGTATACTCCAACACCGGCGGCCAGTGCTCCAAATCCACCCCGCGCGCCGCAGTAGCCAAATTCGCCACGAACGGCAAACCCGGCGTGAAGAAGGATCTGGGCCTCATGGCCATGACTTACGGCAACGTGTACGTGGCCTCCGTCGCTCTCGGCGCCAAGGACGAACATACGCTGAAAGCCTTTGTGGAAGCGGAAGCCTATGACGGCCCGGCTCTCATCATCGCCTACTCCCACTGCATCTCCCACGGCATCAACATGGCCAAGGGCCTGCAGCAACAGAAGGCATGGGTGGATTCCGGCCGAGTCCTGCTTTACCGCTATAATCCGGACCTGGCCCGCCAGGGCAAGAATCCGCTGATTGTGGAAGGCAAGGGCCCGAAGGGCGATCTGCGCGATGTACTGCTCAGCGAAAACCGCTTCAAACTTCTGGCGAAGACCAATAAGGAAGGATTCGAAAAACTCCTTGAAGAAGCCCAGAAGGATGTCTGGCACCGCTGGAACCTGTACCAAAGCATTGCCGGCATGGGTGCCGACAAACCTGCGGAATAAGGTATAGGCCGCTTAATTTCAACGCCCCTGTCCGGCTTATCCGGCAGGGGCGTTTTTTACTGCCGGGTATTCATGAAAAACAAACCATGAATATTTCGGGGAGGGGACTGCTTTTCCGCCCCGCCATACAGCCACGCAAGCAGGCTTCCCGCGCCAGTACTTTCCCTTCCTGAAAGCCGGAGAATTCATCCTTCCCCCGCAGCACAAAAAAGGGCGCACACCTTGCTGCAAGGCCGGGTTTTAATAGATCACCTTATACGGGTTAATTTCCGCATGGAGGTTTTGAAGTCCTTCAATGGAACCGCAGCCTTTGCGGCCAGCCATGTCCAAGACAAAGAGGGGCATTTCATGCGGCCAGGGTAATACTGTTTCCTCACACCTTCCTCCCCAGAGGAGCGCGGCCCGTTTTCCTGCGGACCGCGCCGGTGGAAAAACCGGAAAAAGACTTTAAAACAGGGATGCTGCTTCAAGATTCCCGAAAATGGTGCACACCGGAGGAGGAATATACCATTCCGGATGCCGTATCCGGGAAGTGCACCACATCAGGCGTCAGGCGAGTGCCCACATCCAGATAGATCAGTTTCTCCGTAGCGGATCCGTTGCGAATAACATGCGCTCCCTCCGGGCTGGCGGGGAATGCAATCGCATCCCCCTCTTTTAAATTCTTTTCACCCTCAGGCGTACGCACAACGGCATGGCCCCTGATGATGTAAAATACCTCTTCATTCACTTCATGATAATGGTAGCCATAGGCGTACCGCCCCGGCTCCACTTCCACGAAACTGGCCGCACATTTTCCGGCATCCGCTTCCCGGATGACGGGCTTTACCGCAAAGGAATTACCCTCCCGGCTGATAACCTGAGGCTCCGTCTCCCTGTAATTGGCAATGATGATCTTGTTCATGGCATTATCTGTTCATGCTTGCCGTAACGGCAGGCACTTATTAAAATAGGCGGCAACATTCTTTTTGTAAAGTAGGCAGAAAATAGTACCCTAGATTCCTGAAAGAAACCATTGCTTAAAATAAATGACTTACTATAATTCATCATGCCCTGTTGAAACTACTCTCCAACTGATTTCCTCCCGCTGGAAAGTGCTCATCCTCCGCGATCTGCTCGAAGGCACCCGGCGGTTTGGAGAACTCCGCAAATCCATTGGGCCTGTGACGCAGAAAGTTCTGACCGCGAACCTGCGTTCTATGGAAAAGGACGGCCTGCTTACGCGAAAGGTGTATGCGGAAGTACCTCCGCGCGTGGAATATACTCTTACGGAACTGGGGCGCAGTCTGCGCCCCGTCCTGGCCTCCATGGCGGAATGGGGATCGAAATACCAAAGAGAAAACCGCTGATCCTCCCCCCTTTCCGGAGCTTAACCGAACCTCCGGAAAGACATGGAAATACAGCGGTTTCCCTTTTTCCCGCAAGAAAGGTCAGCGGGAAATTTCCGTCGTTTTACGGATAATTTCGCGGGCTTTCCGCACGTCTTCCTCATGGGAATCCCCGCGGCTTTTTTCCACGGTAAAGAGCTTGGAAAGCTCTTCATCCATGCGGGCTACGGCAGCTTTCGCCTTAGGATTTTTTGCGGCGCGGGCGCGCAGGATATTGACCTTTTCAAATTCCTCCAGTCCGTCCCGGAGTTTTTCAAACCGCAGGGAACTGAGATTGCCGGGATAAACAAGGTAGCAGTCTCCCGCGGGCCAGTTCCCGAAATCCGTCTTTTCAAACGGATTGCGGTTCCAGGAATTATAAGCCCATCTCAAAAAGCCGTCCAAATGATTGGCGGCGGCAAAGAGGGGAAGCCATTCCGCCTCCGCCAGCGGAGAAATAGTGAAGGTGTTGGGCTTTTTGGGATGGACACAGACATAGAACGTCGTCTTTTTTCCCTCCTTTTTGCGCTGCGCCAGCAGATCGCCCGTGACCGTGCCTGCATGGTCAATTACAGGAGAGACGTCATAAACGTCCCGGGTCATGGCCGTAGGCCGATTGACGGCGGAAACGATTTTGAATTCCGGGGCATACTTGTCCAGTACATTCTTGGCCGCCCTGACCATAGCGTCCGGCCGTTCATCCAGCCCGATGCAGGTTTTGCCCAGCCAGCCCTTGCTCTTGACGTGCTTGCGAAAATCCGTCAGGAAAGGCCCCCAGATAGCTTCATAGGAGGGATCGTTCGGCTTAAGATCCAGAAATTTGTACTTTCCGGTCGCCTCATCCAGATAACGGATTTTCATGTTCCAGGGAATCATGGTATAGCAGGATATCTGCCCCTTGACGCCCACCTCGTTCATCATGAAGGAAACCCACTTGTCAAAATTGGCGTAATTCCAGCGCATGGTTCCGTTTTTGCCCTTGACCCATTCAATCATGGGCGGGAACCAGTCATAAGTCTGGGCATTCCAGGCTTCATCAATCAGGGAGCATGTAATGGCCTTTTGCCCGGCATCCGCCAGCCTTTTCATCACCGGCTTCATCAGTGCGAAATGCTCCGGAGACCACGGTTCCACATCATGCCAGCGGGCCACGGCCTGCGGATGCTGCCACAAGTCCAGATGAACTTGCCAATGCGCGGGAGCAGGGAGGGATTCCGGCGCCACCTCCAGAATTACCGGCACACTGACGGGAGAGCCGCTTTCTGCGGAAACTACCACTTTTCCTTTGTACACGCCGGGTTTGGCAGACGGGGGGATATTGACCTCCACCCATACCGGACGCACGCCTCCGGCTTGCAAATCGCAGCTGTTTTCGCTGCCGATGATATCTGAAATCAGCCTGTTGCCCCCCCTGGTGTAGCGTATCATGGCAGTCCGGACAGGGATAATCTGTCCGGCAGCGTTTTTTACCCCGGCGCAGGAGGCCGATAACTGGGGCTGCGCCTGGGAAGACCAGACGGCAATCTGCCCGCCGGCGCGTTCGCCTCTCCAGCCGGACAGACGCACGGCATCCTGAAGCATTTCCTGCCCGGGAGCGCCATTGTAAGGAATACGGTCATAATCCTTCACCGCTGCAGCCTGCAGGCTCAGGGCGGCATCGGGTCCGTACCCTTTGATTTCCACCAGATGCCCCCCCTTCTCATTGCCGGCGCTATTGCCCAAAAAAGTGATTTTAACGTAACGGACCGTCTGCGGATTGAATTTGAAGGGAACACCTTCCGGAGTGGCGGCAATGCTGTTGGAAGACTGATCCGCCAACATTTTCCAGTTCTTTCCGTCTTCGGAACCTTCTATTTTATATTTGTAAATGCGTCCTCCTTCCCAATAGGGCCATACATGCAGGGAGGAAAGCGTCCGGGGCTTTCCCATATCTACTTGGAGCCAGACGGGAATGCCCTCGCAACCCCAGTATTTGCCGGCGTTATTCGTCTGCCCGTCCACGGCCAGTTCCGGACGATCACTGCCGTAATGACCGGAAGCGGTTACTTTGGCTCCGGCAAATAAATTACCTGCATCACCCGGAGTTCCTGCGGAAACAAGGGCGGGTTCATACAGGGGATGCCTCTCCAGGGACTGGGCCTGGACAAAAAACGTTAAGGCAATAGCGGAACACAGAGGAAAAAAAAGACAGCGCATACGCATATTACGCGCCGGAATTTCATTTTCTCTCAAAAGAAAAGCTGTTTCCGCTATTCCGCCAAAGGACGTACGGGTATTCCTCTGGAGGCAAAGTAAGCCTTGGCTTCCGGCACCGTGTATTCCCCAAAATGGAAAATGGAAGCCGCCAGCACGGCATCCGCCTTCCCTTCCACCAGCACGTCCACCATGTGATCCAAATTACCCGCACCCCCGCTGGCGATTACCGGAATGCGCACCGCACTGCTTACGGCGCGGGTCAATTCAATATCATAACCCGTTTTGGCTCCGTCCGCATCCATGCTGGTCAACAAGATTTCCCCGGCTCCGCGGCGTTCCGCCTCCACAGCCCATTCCACGGCATCCAGCCCCACGAATTTCCGGCCTCCATGAGTGGAAACGCCCCACTTGCCGGAAGCCTGGCGCTTGGCGTCAATAGCGACGACGATGCACTGGCTGCCAAAAGCCGCCGCACCTTCATTAATCAGCTCCGGCCGATTGATGGCCGCCGTATTCAGGGAAACCTTGTCCGCACCCGCCAGAAGCATTTCGCGCATGTCCTTTACGGAACGGATGCCGCCGCCTACCGTCAGCGGCATGAAGCAGCATGCCGCCGTGCGGCGCACCACGTCCGCCATGGTGGCACGGCCATCGGAAGAAGCGGTAATATCCAGAAAAACAAGTTCATCCGCCTGCTGGGCATCATACGCCCTGGCACATTCTACAGGATCCCCGGCATCTCTCAGATTAATGAAATTGGTCCCCTTGACGACCCTGCCGTCCGTTACGTCCAGACACGGAATGATTCTTTTAGCCAGCACAGCCCTATCAAGCCATCACCGCCGCCAAAGGAAAAGCCTAAAATACGGCTTGCCGCGGGATGCCTTTTGATAAACATGTTCCCTTTTTGACCAAGGCCCTCTTCGGCAGCGCTTCCATCCCGCATATCCACGGTAAGAGAAATTTACTGAAATTCATCAATATCACTATTCCACTCACTTTCCGGCCGACCCTGCACCGCCATGAAGAAACGCAGTGCGGCATCTGCCCCTTTCCCGCCCGCATGCATAAAACGGCCTAAGAGCTTTTCTTTCCATGTCCAGGTGGTAGAGTCCGCATAAGGCATTTCCATTCATGACCACTACACGCTCGGGATTCACCAAACTTGCAGCCGTCTGCATTGCCATTCTTCTGGGGGCGGTGGTCTGGGAGCTGGGCTGGCCCCTGACGCGGGCGGAACATGAGTGGTCGCGGCTGATTGCAGCCGTTGCCACGCTGGGCCACCTGACGGGCATTCTGGGTTCCTATTTCCGGAAGGAAATCAACCGCCCTTCCCTGAGGCTCCTGATTTTCCAAATCATCAGCTGCCTCATGATTTTTCTCCTGATTGCCAGGGAACAACAGGAAGCGGGATACATGAGGTTCACGGAGCTTTCCCGCCTGGTGATTACGGCCGGGCTGATTGCCATCCCCACGCTGATGTCCCTGACCAGGATTTTTGAATGGTTGGTGGGCAAGCAAAAAAAAGGCCGGCCTCTTATGGCCCCCGCCATGCAGTTTGTAGCTTCTCTGGGAGTAGTCATCCTGGCAGGCACCGGATTGCTTCTGCTGCCTAATTCCACATATCCGGATATTACACTCAGTTTTACGGATGCCCTGTTCACCAGCACCAGCGCAGTATGCGTCACCGGTCTGAACGCCGTGGATTTTGCCCATACTTTCACCCCGCTGGGAGAAATGTTCACGCTTGCCCTTATCCAGATTGGCGGATTCGGCATCATGACGTTCGCCTACTTCGTAGCCATGGTGGCAGGCCAGGGTTTTTCCCTGAGGGACCGCGTGCTGCTGACGGATCTGCTTGATGAAGACAATCTGGGGGCCGTCGTCTCCTTTATCACCACTATTGTGGTCAGTACGCTGTTCATCGAACTGTGCGGCGCCGTCCTTCTTTATTTCTCCTGGGAAGGGAAGGACATCAACCTGATGGGGGAGCCTTTGTGGTGGCATTCCCTGTTCCACTCCGTTTCCGCCTTTTGCAATGCTGGTTTTTCAACTTTCCCGATGAATTTGATGGAGCCGGGCATCCGCCTGTGCTACAGCGGGCAGGCGGTCATCATGGCACTGATCGTATGCGGCGGCCTGGGATTCGGCATTTACAAGGAAATCAATTCGCGCCTGGCAAACCGCTTTTTTTCCAAACACCGCCGCCTGCACATGCAGTGGACTCCTTATTTCAAACTGGTGATGATCTCCACGGGGATTTTGCTGGCGGGAGGCGCCCTGGCCATCTTTGCCGTTTCCTCTCCCCATGCCGCGGAACCGTTGGGGGAACACCTCTGGATTTGCCTTTTCGACAGGGCCACGGCACGCACGGCGGGATTCAATATCAGCGACTACGGCCGCTATCTGCCTGCAGCCAGCCTCATTATGTGCGGTCTGATGATGGTGGGAGGCAGCCCCGGCGGCACGGCAGGCGGCATGAGAACCACTACCTGCGCCATTGCAGGCGCGGAAATCCTGCGCATCCTCCGCGGCAGGGATCATGTGGAATTCTTCCGCCGCCGCATCGACCAGCGCACCGTGGCGCGCTGCGTAATTACCGTGGTGGTCTCCTGTGCCTGGATCGGCTGCTTTACCGTCCTGATTTGCGCCTTGGAGCCCTCCATGAGCTCTCTGGATATCTTCTTTGAAAACTGCAGCGCTTTTGCTACGGTAGGCGTGTCGCGGGGCATTACTCCAGATTTAAGCGGCCCTTCCAAATACCTTCTTATCGTCAACATGCTCGCCGGCCGCGTGGGGCTCTTCGCTTTTCTCATTGCGCTGGCCGGCACCCCTACTCCGAGGCATTACCGCTATCCATCCGTCAAAATCCCGTTAACCTGAATATACCATTATGAGATACACCGTTATCGGCCTGGGCCAGTTTGGACAGGAACTCTGCACAGAACTTTCCGCCCGTAATATTGAAGTAGTAGCCGTTGCCTCCACGGATGAAGAATTGGAGCAAATCAAGGATCTGGTGACTTATGCCGTGGTGACGGATTACACTAATCCGGCCGCTTTGCGTGAGTTGGAACTGGACGACCAGTCCGCCGTCATTGTCGCCATCGGAGACAGTTTTGAAGAAAACCTTCTCGTCGTCACGCACCTTCAGAAAATGGGCGTCCGCTACATCTACGCCCGCGTCATGAGTCCGGTACACGAACACATTTTAAGCCAGATGAACGTGTATGCGCTCATCAACTTGTCCCGCGTGGCTTCCAAGCAGCTCGCCAGCCAGTTGGAATCCCCGGAATTCCTGCGCGTCTCCCCCATGGACGAAAACCACAGCATCGTGGAAATAGCCGTGCCGCGCATCTGGGTGGGCAAGCGCCTGCGGGATGTGGGCCTGCGCACGGAACACCACCTCAACCTGCTCACCATCCGCCGCGGGGAGGCCCAGACTCCGCAGGGGCGCCGGGAAATCCTGTCCATACCGCGCATTCCCGTCATTGGCACCCCTTCCCCGGATCTCGTTTTTGAAGACCATGACATTCTGGTCCTGTTCGGCAAGGAAACCAATTTGATTGAATTCGCCCAATTATCCAAAGGATTGTAAACCATCTTCCGCGAGCAGGCTGAGGGTATCCCTCTCCATTTCAGAAAAAGGCGACGGATAAGCCGCCTGTGCAAACAGCCTCCGTCCTGGTTTTACTGGCTTGACAATGTCTCAAAAGAAGCCACCAGACGTTTTTCGGAGACGCGGCCCTTGACGGAGATGGCGGGAGCGAAAACGGCCAGGCGGTATTCTTCCAGCAAATAACCGTATTGCATCCAGCGCAGGTCTCCGGCATGTTCCTTCAAAACCTGATGCCAGGGAAAATACACGCGTTCAAAGAGGTCCAGGCGTTCCAATTCCCTGGCAAGGGGTTGCTGGCCGATGCGTCTGATACGCTCCGCAATTCCCTGCATGTACCGTTTCAGGTCCGGCAAGCGTTCCGCTCCATGCGCCCACAGGAAACGGGGGCGTAACAACCAGTCAAGCTGGCGCTGAAGGTCAGCCGTGATGCGCTCCGTATGGCGCACGCCCTTTTGCAGCGCCGTAAAGTCCCTGACGGCATGTTCCGTACCCGCCACCAGTTCCCATATATCCGCCACGTTATGCGCCGCGTCAAAAAGGTTTTGGCGCAGATTCATTTCCGCAGCAGCGAATTGCTCCGCCGTGCGCGGCAAAGGACGGCCCATGGCTATCTCCGCGGCAACGTCCACCAGGTCTTCCGCATTGGTAGACGGCTCCCGTCCGAGCATATGAAGAGAGAGCTTTCCTTCCAGCTTCAACGGAAATTTTCTGCGGAGATGGTTAAGCTGGTCCGTCTGGCGCAGGCGCATGAAACGCAGGCACCCTTCCCGGTGGGATTCCGCAGCGCTCAGTTCATCCTCAAAGGCACGGACGCCCACGGATGCTCCTTCATCCACCAGAGCCACATAACCCGGCCTTCCCGCCACATCCACCGTGTATTCCAAATCTCCGCAGCTCCATTCCTTCATGCCGGTTACGGACACGATATCCTCCGCTGTTTCCTGGAACCGGCGGGAAAGTTTTTTACCCAGGCGGTTATTCAGTTCCGCAACATCCGTGCCCATGGCAAGCTCTTCCCCTTCATCATCACACACCCATATTTTCGTAACCAGCTCCGCAGGAAGACGGTTCATGTCAAAAAAGGAGGGCGCGCAAAATTTTCCCGTTTCCACTTCCACAAATTCCGCCAGTTTCCCCGCCAGCGGCCCGTCCGGTTCCAGGCCATGCCTCAGTTCCGCAAAGTAAGCGGCCTTTTGGCTGATAGGCTGGAGAAAGACGCGCAAATCCTTGGGAAGGGAACGCAGCAGGCATTCCGCTCGCTGGGCCAGATGGCCGGGAACCCCCCACTCCGGCAACCATTCGGGAATATCCGGCAACTGGTAGATGTGGACGCCCAGGGTCACGCCGTCATCTTCCGCGCCGGGATCATTCTGGTAATACACGGCATATTCCGCTCCTTTACAGGTGATTTCATCCGGAAAACCATCCAGCAGGTCTTTCCCCCAGAATTCGTACATGGCTTCCTGCGGCGGAACATGCAGAGCTTCCGGGTTTTTCTTCTCCACACCGGCGGCCCACCGCAAAAAAGCCCTGGCCGTACAGCAGTCCGGGGGAACAAGCCTGTTAAAGAATTCAAAAACTCCTTCCTCACACCAGACCTGGTCCGGACGGCGCAACTTCAGCTCTATCTGTCGAACCTCTTCCCGGAGCGTTTCCAGATGCCTGATACAGGCGGGGTT
>OGFY01000559.1_pt1 | contig 35085 bp, 25 predicted proteins | sample 1570951 | NCBI WGS metagenome assembly OGFY01 (sample SAMEA2581942, study PRJEB24529) | metagenome | biome: Human gut stool | place: China | collected 2011
GATCCCGAACCGGTGATAACAGCGGTTTTCCCTTTAAGATCGATTTTAAACGGTAATTTTTTCATATTTTTATCCTCTCTTTACGTTTTTTATGTCTTTTTCGACAGCCTCGAAAAGTCCGTTAAGGTACGCCGCACCCATCGCGCGGTCGAAAAGTCCGTACCCGGGCTTTGCATTTTCTCCCCACACGTTTCTGCCATGGTCGGGGCGGACGTATCCGTCGAACCCGCCCTCGCTAAGAGCCCTGACTATCGCGTAAATATCCACGTCGCCGTCCGCGGTGCGGTGACCGTTTTCGTAAAAATCGGTATCGGACGTGAATTTGAGTTGGCGAAGATGAGCGAAATAAATACGTTTCGCGTACTTTTTCGCCATTTTAGGAAGGTCGTTGAACTTGCCCGCGCCAAGCGACCCCGTACAGAACGTAATACCGTTATGCAGGTCGGGAACGGCGGCAAAAAGACGGTCATAGTCCTCTTCGCGACCCACGATTCGCGGAAGCCCGAAAATATCCCACGGCGGGTCGTCGGGGTGAATAGCCATGTTTACGCCAGCCTCCCTGCACGCCGGCATTATTCCGTTTAAGAAATACACGAGGTTGTCGAAAAGTCTCTCGTGCGTCATTCCGTCGTACACGGCAAGGAGCGCGCCGAGTTCGCCTTGCGTGTAACTCTCGTCCCAGCCCGGAAGACGAAGATTGTTACGGTCGAGTTTTTTGAAGTCCGCCTCGCTGTACGAAAGCGAGTTGCTACCGTCGGCGTGTTCGTAACGAAGATTCGTCCTGAACCAGTCGAAAACGGGCATAAAGTTGTAACAAACGCATTTTACGCCGATTTTTCCGCAATTTATTATGTTCTGCGCGTAGTTGGCGATGAGTTTGTCGCGGGTCGGACGTCCGAGTTTTATGTCTTCGTGGACGGGAATGGATTCGATTACTTCGGTTTCGAGTCCCGCGGCAGCCGCAAGTTCTTTGAGCCGGACGAGTTTTTCCAAATCCCAGACTTCGCCCACGGGAACGTCGTAAACGGCGGTAACCACGCCCGTCATTCCCTGAATTTGTTTTATATACGACAGCGGAATACAATCCTTTTCGCCGTACCAGCGGAAAGTCATTTTCATATTTTAAGCGTCTCCTTTACGTTGAAGTAGCAAATTTTGCGGGCAATCCCGATCGCCTCTTTTTCGGTAAATTCGCCCCCGTCTGCCGCCTCGCCGAGGTAAGAGGCGAGAATCCGACGGAAATAATCGAAGCGCACGTACGACGAAAAACTGCGGCTGTCGGTGAGCATACCGAGGTTTGTGCCGAGCGCGGCGTGTTCGGCGATGAGCGAAAGATTGTTCCTTATCCCCGACGCCGTATCGTTGAACCACCACGCGGCTCCCATACGGACTTTGCGGAACGCGCCCGACAACACCGCGATCGTCGAAAGATTGACGGGCGAGAGCGAATACAGCACCGTTTCGGGTCCATCGTCGTCCGAAAGCCGGTCGAGAAACTTTCTAATATCTTCCGCTGGCTGTGGGTCGGCGATAACGTCGAATCCGCCGTCCGCGCCGATTTCGTTAAAAGCCGGCGTGTTTACGTTGCGTTTTACCGCGAAATGGATCTGCATCAGCATACCGCGCTTTGCGTACTCGCGCGCAAGCCACGTGAGCATAAACCCGAAGAACGCGTCTTTTTCGGTCGCCGTAAGGTTTTCGCGCCGCAAAAACATGTCCTTTGCTTGCCGTTCGCTTGCGTAAAATTGCGGAAAACGGTAAAATCCGTGGTCGGAAATCCTGCAACCTCGGCTTACGAAATAATCCAGCCGCTTGATAAGCGCGCCGAGAAGATCGTCGAGCGTTTCGATTTTCACTCCCGCGCTTACCCCGAGAAGGTCGATATACTCGCCGCCGAGGTCGTAAAGCCGATCGGGGCGGAAAGTCGGAGTAACTACGGTGTTTCCCCTCTTGCCGTGGTGCGGCAGATCGAAAGCCGGATCGTCGGTGGTAGCGAGCCACTCGACGTTGAATTTATTAAGAAGCGTCGAAACGTGTATATCTTTCAGTTTTTCGCTTGCCTCTTCGTAAATCCGCTCCGCCGATTGCGAATCAAGCGGTTCGGTTATTCCGAAAATCTCTTTGAGTTCGAGGTGCGCCCAGTGATAAACGGGGTTGCCGACGAGACTCGGTAGAATTTCCGCGAACGAGGTAAACTTCGTTTTATAGTCCGCCTCCCCCGTGATTTTACACTCGGGAACGCCGCAAAGCCGCATCGCCCGCCATTTGTAATGGTCGCCTTTAAGCCACAGTTCGCCTATGTTCCCGAATCCGTCGTCGCGCGCTATCGCGGCGGGATCGAGGTGGCAATGGTAGTCGATTACCGGCAAATCCTTTATTTCGCCGTAAATCGTCCTTGCAGCGTTTCCTCTCAGAAATACGTTATCGTCGTAAAAACTCATCGTCTCTCCTCTTTTTTGATTTCCGCGTACAGCACAATACAGTTTTTTTGTCGTAAACGATCCGAAAAAATTCACCCCGCAAGCGGTTTCGTTACGGGGTTCGTTTTTTTGAAACGTTACATTCGCGATTATACTCTTACTTCGACTATATCGAATAATCGTTATACCTGTTGCGATTTTTTCAGACAGTCGATATAGAAATTCCAGTCTTCGCGGCTGAAATAATGCACGCCGTCGCGAATAAAAAATTTAATATTACCTTTATCGTTTTTCTCGCCGACTCCGAGCGGCTTGACTAATCGCGAAAGTCCGACCGATCCGAATTCTTCGTATACTGTCGAAGCAGCTTCGGCGCAAAGATACTGCGCGTCAGTATCCGCCCAATCGTCCTTGCTCGCAGCCACGATAAACAATCTACGCGGAAAGACCGATGCTGCAAGGAAATGCTGATCAAACGGCATTTCATATTCGCGGTCGTTGTACTTTTTGTAATTTTCCGTAAACCAGTAGCCGAAAACGTCGTTGATTTTCCGTATCGTTTCGCCTTGTTTACCTCGTGAAATCGCCGCGCCCGAACATCCCGAGCAATTGACGAAACACCCGGCAAATATCGGATACAAAGCGCCTGCTAAAAGCGCGGTTTTACCGAGCCGCGAATGTCCGGCAACGTACAACCGATCCTTTTCGGCGTAGCCGCGCTCCGACAGATATTCGCCTATGAGTTTCGCGGCGAACGCCCATATCGCGATTTTACCCGCCGAATACGAATTTTTGCGCTCGAACAATTTCGCGATTCCGTCGTCGAAATTCTCGTCGTCGGAAGTGATTCCTTTATAGTCGACATGCGCTACGCCTATCCCCCGATCCATAATCTCCTCGATCGGCAGATATTTTGTCGGCACACCGGCGACGAAATCGAGATGAACGACGAAATCGGGGGCTTTTACCTTAACCGGATTAAAAATATCGACGATAAAACTTGAAGATTTTCCGTTTTTACTTAACGTGAATTTAACTTTATCGTGCAAGGCCTTTGCGCAAACGAGGCAGCCGTTATACAGGTCGGCATCTCTGTCCGTGACGTCTTCGGTTGTAACGGTAAGACCTTCACGTTCCTTTTCGCCTATTTCGCCATACTCTTCGCGAACGATTATTTCAAGCGTCTTTTCGCGTAAAAATCTGCCGGATTCGTCGCGCGGATAATCGGGCAGAAATAATCCGTCGCGATACCGTCGTCCGCGCAAAACCGATTCGAAATCAAGTTTTTTCACAGTCGTCCTCACTTTTCCGTTTTTTCCGCCCACCGCTTTTTCAACATAAACGCCGCCGCTTTCGGCTCCCGGTCTTTTGTGAAAACGCCCTTCCGGTTGCCTCGCATCCGGATAGTACCCTCTTTTGTCCTGAAATCGGCAAAATTCCAGACATGCTCGCCGACTACAAACGGAAGTTCGTCGAACACTCTGCAGCACTCGGTAATGTAATCGCGCTGATATTCTTCGGAAAACACATACGACTGCAAAGAATGAACTCCTTCGACCGTATCCGCGCCGAACTCGGCGACGATAATTGGCTTACGGAACTTTTCGTAATAGTTGCAAAGGTCGTTTTTATAAAGCGGTCCGATCGCTTCGATCCTGCCTATTTCGTCGTACCAGCCGTAGTATCTGTTAAGCGACACAAAGTCGAACAAATCCGCGCACTTGTTATCTTCGGCGAATTTCGTTTCCTCCGGACTTGTAATCGGCAGATCGGTAAGCGAACGCGTGTGATTCACGATTTTTTTGAAGTATTCGCGTGCGCCGTCCTCGTAAGTAGCGGCCTCGTTAGCCACGCTTATCATGACTACGCACGGATGATTCTTGTCCCGTTCGATAAGCATCGACAAGGTTTTTTTATGAAGCGCAAGCGTTTGTTCGTCCGCCCTCCCCTCGGCAAACGTAGGCTCCCAGTGATTCATTCCTACGGCGGGGACTTCGTCTATAACCAGAATTCCGTATCTGTCGGCAAGATCGTAGATCTCTTCGGCGTAAGGATAATGACTCGTCCTTACCGAATTTGCGTTGATCCATTTAAGAAGTTCGAAACTTTTAACGTTCACGGCGGAGCTTGCACCTTTGCCGAGAACAAAAAAATCTTCGTGCATTCCGAAACCTTTGAGGTATACCGGTCTGTCGTTAATATAAAGTCCCTTTTCGTCGTAACTTACCTTGCGGATCCCGAACGCGGTCTCGTAAAAGTCGTGGTCCGTTCCGACGGAAACGGTGTAAAGTTCGGGCTTGCCGATATCCCAGAGTTCGGGGTCGGCAATATCGAAAACAACCTCCTTTGCCTCGCTCGCTTTTACGATTTTCCAGGCGACGACCGAATCGTTGCGGCGGATTACGAATTTAACGGCGGCAGCCTCGGGTAAATCTTCGAAAAATTCGGTTTGTACGGCAACCTTGCCGTAATCCCCGCCGACGACGGTTTTTACCGTTATATCCCTGATTGCTCCCGGCGAAATCCCGTAAACGGTAACGTCGCGGTGAATCCCGGTAAAATTGTAAAAATCATGGTTGATCACCTGCTTTTTTGCAGGGAAATCGCCGTCGAATTCAAAATATTTGCGCCCGCGGGAATTCGACTCGCACAATATGTTTCCGTCTATGAGTTTACCCATCGGAAGCGTGTGATAATCAAGCCGATTGTCCACGATCACCGACAGACGATTTTCGTCTTTCAGTCCGTCAAGCGGCAGATCTATCGGCAATTGACCGCAGATCCCTTCTCCGATTTTATCGCCGTTAAGATAAACTTCGCATTTGTGACTGGCTGCTCCGATGCGTAATCTGTAAACTTTACCGTTCTCGCGCGGAAGCGCAAAATCGGTTTCGAAAAGAACTTTTCCCACGTATTCGGCGATTTTTTTATCGGTAACGATATCGTTGATACTTGCGGGTACCGCCATAGGCGACGCGCCCGTCGCTTTCGCTACGGGCTTGTAATCGTCGTCTACCGTCTTATAATTCCATATTCCGTTTAAACTCGTGGTGCTTCTGCATTTGTTTGACTGCGGGTATAGCATGTTGTCTCCGTTGAGTTAGTTTAATTTTTTTATAATCAGGTTTTCGTATTCCACGTTACGGTATTCTCGCCGACAGTCCAGTAGGTTTCGTTCCATCCGGTCGCGGGGAACGCAACGTCGTTATGCGTGCCGTCGTCGAATCCGAGATAAACCGTCGCGGTATCCGTCATTATAGTACCCAGCGCGGTCGGAATACCCGTTGCGACAACGTTTTCGACCGTTGCGCTTTTGCCGAACGTTCCGAGCAGTTTAGCATAGACTTTATCACTATAATCTCCGATGTGCGTACCGGAGTAATCCACGAGAATATTTTTGACTCTGAAAGCATTCGTTTGCAACCTGTTTCCGAATATCGTAGTCTGGTCGTCGCGATAATCTATAATATGCTCACCATAACCCGCGGGCATTTCGCCGACCTTGACGTAAATATTCTCAAGACTGCCGGAACCCGTATGAATCAGAGAAGTTATCATTCCGAGTTGCACGCCGGTAAAAGCAATATTCTTGACCGTACCCTTTTCGCCGAGATTCTGTATAAATCCGCCTGCGGTGGTAGACCAGAGTTTTAACCCGTCGATCGAGTATCCGTTTCCGTCGATCGTTCCGACAAACGGCTTGTCGACGCCGATACGATAATCGGCGCTGCCGCAGTACCATTCCCGCTGAAGTTTGATATTTTCGCCGAGACGATAATAACCGCCGCCGTCGAGAAGATCAGAAATCTTTTTTATCGCGCGAAGATCGTTATCACCGTAACCGCTCGTAGAGTGATTTTTGATCGTTTTCGTAACGAATAACGCGGGCGCAGCCACTTCGTAATCCGTACCGTCCGAAGAGAATACGAATCTTACTGTTTTTTCGCCGAAACAGTCCTTTGCCGCGAAGCTAAGAGTTACTTTGCCTTTCGCGATCGAAACGCCGTCCGCCGTCTTTGTTTCGCCGACGTAAACCGCCGCGGTAACGTCTCCCGCAAACGCTTCCGTCAGATCGAAGGTTATCGGCTTTTCGGAGGTTAAGTCGGGATTGTCGTTATCGAGATTGAAATCGAGTTCGGTAACCGAAGAAAGATTTTTGATAACGCGCTTATTTACGACGTCGAACGACGCTACGGTTTTAAGAGCGGGATCGAACACCGAAGTTGCGATAACCGTATACGTTGCGTTGGCGGCGTCCTCGGGAACGGAAATCGTATTGCCTGACAATTCGATCCCCGCGTCGATTGCGGCTTGGTCGAGAGCGACGGTCGCGTTTGCGCCGAAGGTGACAGCTCCCGTTGCTCCCTTAACTATTTCGCCCGGAACCGCGAGCGCGGGTGCGGCAATCGCTATGCTCGCATAGTACGGAAGTCCGCCCTGTTTTACCGTCCACACGAAAGAGACAAACGAAGAATAGTCGCGCGACATATCTGCCGCCATATCGACGAACGAACGATAAACAAAGAAATTCGTGCCGGATTCGTATGAGCCGCCCCATTTTTTTACGACGTTGCCGTCGAATGCCTCTGGAACTCCTACCACGTACACGTCGGAAAGCACGGTAACGTCATTGAATAGTCCGACGATCGAACCCGAATATTTTTCATTAGGCGCAACGGAAATTCCCACGGCGTCGGTTACGTCAACGATAACGTTTCTGACTTTTGCTCCGACTCCCTCGCTTTGAGAAAACATCGTTGCCGTCTGCCCCCATAAAGTGCTGACATCATACGAGTCGTAATTATTCACGCCGAAAATTCCGTACTTGACGTAAATGTTTTCGATCGTTCCGGATCCTGCGAACACGAGCAAGCTGCGGCTATGTCCGACGCGCGCGTCGGTGAACGCTACGTTGCGCAGAACTCCGTCCTTATGTAATTTTCCGATAAACGCGCCGACTCCGGCTCCTTCGACGCCGGATACCGAGTTCCACGTAACCGTAAGTTTGTTTATCTTGTATCCCTTGCCGTCGAACACTCCCTTAAAGCCGTCGTACGCTTCGAGCGCGGTGTTATCGGAAGCGGATATGAAACTCTTCCAGATTCCGTTATATTCGATGTCGTTGCCAAGTTCGAAATAACCGCCCCATGAATTTTCGCCGCTTTCGCATTTTTTCGCGATCGTTCCGAACGAATCGAGTCCGTCCTTATCCGCAAAAACGCGGGTCACCAGCAAAAGTTTTACGCTTATTTCGTGAGCGGCTTCGTCGCTGCCGTTCACCGTGATTTTTACGGTTTGTTCGCCGTAAGCATAGCCGAAACCGTTTGCCGGCACCGTGAGTTTTTTATCCGCGGCGTTTTCGGAAGAAACCGCGACGGTTTTATCGCCGAACTTCACCGACGAAACGGTCGTATAATCGGAAATACCGGCAAGCGATATTTCGCTCGTCGCCGACTCGCTCAACGCGCCGTCGTTACCGACGCAGAGGTCGATTCTCCGGGCGTCAGTCGAGGCAAGCGTCTTTTCGAACGTCTCGGAAACGTCGCCGCAAACACATTGCTTTACATCTTCGGTTTCTCCGACGGTCCAGACGTGATTGTGCGTTACGGTAAACGAAACGGGATCGCTCTCGACGGCGAGATAGTTGTCGGTCGCGGCAACGTAAGCCTTTACGTAATACGTTCCGGTTTCGGCTTTGAATTCGGTAATATCGCCGTACGCTCCGTCTCTTTCGGTCGCATACTTATAAATCGGTACTCCGTCGGTTGCCGTTGCGGAAGGCGAAGGCGTTTCGTTGCAGTGGATATTTTCAACCGTAACCGCCGATATAGCGTTAGCCGCTTTGTTCATCGTAAACGAAGCGGTTGCGGTCGCGCCTTTATGCGTATCGTCTTCGGCGACCATCGCTTTTACGTAATATACGCCCGCACGCTTTTCTATTGCGCTCCACGCCACGAAATTTCCGTCGGCGGCAAGCGAATAGGAGTATTCGATCGTGCCGTGCGCTACGCTCGCGCCCGGAGCGGGAGGTGCGCCGTTATACGTTACGTCGGCTACCGTAAGATCCGAAATCGCGTTGTCGTTCTTTTTAATCTCCGCAACAACTTTCCCGATCGTCGAATCGGTATGATTCTCGTCTCCCTTTACCGAGTAATAAACCGTATATTTACCCGCCACGGTCGCCGAAGGAATTTCCCAGGACCATTTGCCGGCATCGGCAAGCGACGCGCTCGGCTCGGTTTCTTCGCCGTCGACCGTCGCATAAACAATGGTTCCGCCGTCGGCAATGCCGGCCGTTACGAGTTGTTGCGGCGCGCCGTTTGCGAAAAGTTCTTTTGCCGAAGGCTTTGTCGTTACGCGGGACTCTGCTTTTTCGATCGTAAAAGCAAGCGTTCTCGTTGCTCCGTCGTAGTTTTCCGTCGCCGCGACGGTCGCTTTCAGGAAATACGATCCCGCGACAGTCGGCGCTTTTGTCGAATACGTTCCGTTTTCTTCCGTCGAATAAGTAAATACCGGCACGCCGAATTTGGCCGTAGCGGTCGGGTCGAGGGCGGTTCCGTAAACGACTTTTTCTCCGACCGAAATCGTCGTTATCTCGTTAGCCGCCACGGTTATCCCGAATCTGAGCGTAACGCGGGTTGCGTCGTCCTCGTCGGGATTGTTCCACTCGTATTTGTCAGGATCGGTAAGCGTAAGGACTACCGGATATTCGCCGACGTCCGTTCCGCCCGCATTTGTCGTAACCGTATAACCGGCGTTTTCGGGAAGGGAAGCGGTTTGCGTTTCTCCGTTATAGACTTTACTTGCTATAACCGGAACGTCGAGCGCGGTTTTCGGCTCGGGTTTGTTCCCGCCGCACGCGACAAACGCCCACGACGCGAAAGCGACGCAAATAGTCGCCATCAGGACTCTTACAACTTTTCTCATACTTTTCCTCCGGAATTATATTGATTATCGCACGTTTGCGCTAAATCCGATTTTATTTACGCGTGTACGTTACGCCGCCTTAAAAAAGCCGCGCGCACATCTCTTTTTACCGTTACGAAAGCGTTACTGTCACGTTTTCGAGCGACGTTATCTCCTGCGTTTTTCCGTCGTCCGAATATCCGAGACGGCCGAAAGATTTCACGATTGCCGTAACGCCGACGAACTTGTTGTTGGTTACGCTCCAGCCGAATATCGAGTCCACGTCGCACGTTTCCGCTTTTATTTCTACGCCGCGGATCGTACAATTTTTCATATACCGCGAGGCGATAATGCCCGCGGCGGAACCGGCGTCCGCATAATAGTTTGCAACGGATATCCCGATATTGTCGATCGTCGCGTCCGAAACCGTTACGCCGAACAACGCCGTAAGATAATCGCCCGAATACGTGACGTTTTTAACTTTGAAGCCGGAAATAACGGCGCCTCTGCCGACGTGACCGAACAGTCCGCCTTTGCCGACGGTGAAATTAGAAATCGTATGATCTCCGCCCTCGAACGTTCCGACAAAACCGAAATCGGATTCGTATATGGGAACCGTATCTGCCGAATAATTGAGATTGCTTCCGATTTTCGCGCCGCCGAGATCTATATCGTTGCCCAGAACGTATAACCCGCCGATCGATTCTTTAGCGTCGATATTCCGCTGTCCGATACGAACGGTGTCGAGATCGGACGCCGAGCGGATAATCATCGTCACGGCGCGGATCTTCATGTCGAAACAATTGACCGTTCCGCCCGTTTCCGAATAAACCGTAAGAGTTTTTTCGCCCGTTTCGTTGCCGAATTTACTGCCGTCGAACGGTACTTTTCCGTACGTTACGGCTCCTCCTCCGATTTTTACCGAGCCGAGAAATACTTCCGCGCTGTCGCCGAGATACTCTCCCGCAAACGAAAGATCGATTTCTTCGGCGCGTTTTTCAATGTCCGTACGAGCGTGGTTCACGGTAACTTTGCGCGCTTTTACCGTCGATATCGTCGCCGTTGCGGTCGAGCCGTTAAGAAGAGACGTTACGGTAAGCGTAACGCTGCCGCTTTCCGCCGTTTCGCCGACCGTCAGAATACCGTTTGCGAACGTTACTCCCTCGGGGAGTTCTCCCGCCGTCACGTAAGCGTAGCGGGTATCGGCAACGATTTTCGCCTCATTGCCGCCGTAAAGCACGGGCGGAACGTCTGCAAACGCGATATTCGCGGTCAGATCGATTTTACCCGCGACCGATTTCGGCAACAGCATGTTGCCGGCGATTTGCCAGAACGATTTGTCGAATTCTTCGAACGCCGAACGTACGTTCTTGTTCGAGGCAATATCTTCGTACGAAAGCGCGGTCGTCGTCGCGCCCGATTCGGAGGCAATACGCGCTACGTCCGTAATAACGACGAAGTTATCCGTATTTTTCGCGCCCGTACCGAGACAAACGTTTGTTTCCGATCTTGCCGCGTTTATTTCGTAATGGATCTCCGCTCCGATCGCGTCCACGAGACAATTGCGGACAATAGCCGACTCGGTTGCGAAAAACGTAAAGAACGCTCCCATTTTACGCGGATTGTTACTATCGTGATACAAGTCCTTCGTTGCGTTTCCGACGCCGATTTTCGCAAACGTTACATTTACGTTTTCCACCGTGCCGCCGCCGAGCGAGCATATAAACCCGCTGTTTTCGTACAGTCCGGCATCTGTGAACGAAACGTTTTTTACGACGCCGGCGTCGTTAAGATACCCTACGAATCCGCCGCTTGACGAATCGTTTGAGCGCGCTCTTACGGTGAGTCCTTCGATGTTATGACCTCTTCCGTCGAACACGCCGCGAAATCCGTATTTTGCGCTGCCGGTCATCCAGCCGCCGCCGTTTTTGCTTGCCGCCTCGTATATTTCGTCGGAGTCGGTAACGGATGCGAACGTTCCGTTATAAGAAACGTCTGCGTCCATTACGAAATACCCGTCGAGAACTCCCGTATTTTTTACGTCGCCGTTAGCTCGAGCCGCCTCCGCGAACGCGTCCAGATCGGCTTTGGATCCGATTACGAGCGAATACATTTCCGTTTCGCACACGTAGTCGTAGTTTTCCGTCGAAACAACGAAAGAGACCGGTCCCAATTCGCTGGCCTTTTTGGGTAATCTGTCTTTTTTCAGGTTGATAACGCCGCCGTCCGTGCTATCGAAAACGGATTCTCCCCTCAACGTTACGTCGACGATCGTCTCGGAAATTTCCTCGTGAATCGGCAACGTCGCGAGCCCGTTGGCTTCGACGACCGTCTCGATCGTCAGGTTTTTTAACGTTCTCTCTACCGTGACTTCGATTTCGACGGGAATCTTTTTTGTTCCGGAAACGTAAGCACCGACGAGTTTCGTCTTGCCCGCCCCCGCTTTACGGACGACGTATTCGCCTCCGGTACCCGATACCGTTGCCACCGAAGGATCATAAGCCGAGGAAGATAAATCCCACGCGATATTTGCTTTTTCGGTCACGTTATCGCCTTTAACAGCGGTAAACGTCAGAGGAATTTCGGTTTTTTTGCCGTTGTCCGTCGTAGTCGACAGCGTTGCCGCATAACCGTTTTCCGTAACCGTAACTTCGTCTCCGTCCGGAAAAACGTTTACGTTCGCTTCCGACACTCTTACGGTAACGTTCTTGCTTACGTAAATTCCGCGAGCGGTAACGGCGACGATAAACTCCGCCGTACCGACTTTCCCCGCCGTAAAAACGACCTTTCCGTCCGCGTCGTTTTGTACGGTGCAAACGTTTGCCGTTTCGCCCGCGCCAGCGACTTCGATTGTCGCCTCGTCGGTTATGTCCCGTCCGTTGAATTTTACTTTTATCTCGTCCGAAAAAATTTGACCTTCTTCGAGACTGATATCTCCGTTAAACGCTATAACGGGAACGTTTATCGTTTCGGTGACGGTAACGGCGCAAGTCGCGCTCGCCCCACCCGCAGAAGCGGTAATCGCGGCGGAACCCGCTTTTACGCCGTATACAACGCCGCCGTCGACGGTAGCGACGGACTCGTCGGACGAAGTCCACGTTATCGGTTCGTCTGTGTTTTCGGCAGTTGCCGCCAGCATAATCGTTTCGTACTCCGGAACGGACGCGCTTTCGCGGTTAATCGTAACGACGGCTACGTTTGCGGGCGGTTCGGGGTCGGGCTTGTCGGAACACGAGCAAGCCGAGAATCCGAACGTCACAATGACGGGAACGAAAATAAGAACGAGTAAGAAAGCGATTTTAGAAAATCTTTTTTTCATATCTTTATCCCCCACCGTCAGTCAAGATCCCACGTCGAGAAAATCACGTCGATCGTGTAATGCTCTTCGTGAGTAGTGTTGCCGAGCGTTTCGAAATCCTCCGCAAACGCTTTTCTCATCTCTTTAAGTTGCGTTTTGCTGAACGACAGCGCGTAAGTGGTGCAGAGTACGTACCTCGGGAAGAGCGATTCGATAAGGATATGTTTGTAAACCGCGTCGTACAGTTCCGGATCGGACGAGTGCTTTTCGATGACTTTGTACGCCTCGTCGAAAAGCGAATTCCAACTCGTTATAAGTCCTTCGGGCCACACGTCCGCTCTTCCGAGCGTGTACGAAAGAACGCTGCCTCCGGTAATACCCTCTTTGTCTTTAAGGTTTAACTGAACCTCGTCGAAGTATTTTCGCATAAGAGGTCCGGCCTCGCCGAAATAGTACTTGAAGAATTTTTCGACGAGCGAATTGTAATCAACGTTTACGTCGAACATCGCCTTGCCGTTGACGTAATCGCGGAATTTCGCAAACCCGGGATTGTTGGGATTCTCCCACGTTCCTTCGGGATAAATGAAGTTTCCGCCGTATTGTTTGAAGTACCTGAAGTTCTCGACGAGTATCTCGTAATTGTTATACGGATACAGATACTGCATATAACTGATTTCGTACGACCACACGTAAAGACTGTCCTTGTCGCCTTTCAGTCCCGACCACGCCTCGACGTAGGAAGCGTACATTCTGTTTTCGGGTTCGTAATATGAGTGAATCCAGTTGGCAAGCGACGTTGCGTACTCGTAAGCGACTCCCCTTCCGCAAATAAGCGTTTTCCCGTTGCCGTTTTCGTCGAGAACGTCTTCGCCCCGACCGTCTTCGTCAAAATCGCGACGAACGAGAGGAATTCCTCTGCCTTCGGAGTCGAGTTCGTATTCTCCGTTTGCCTTGCGTTTCGCCGGTGCTTTTACGGTCGCGCCGTATGCGAGAATAACGATATTGAATTCTCTGCCGGGTTCGTTGTCGTCGATATAATCGTAAACTTTTCCGGCGATGTCGTTGGCAAACGAAAGCATTGCCCCCGCCATAGTTCCGTAGTAATCGAAACTTGCGTTGCACGCGGCGCATTCGCAACGCGCTATCGTCTGCGTACCCGCGACGTCGTTTTGCGAAATACGCATATTTGCGGCGTCCGGATGTTTTTTAAGAATATTTTCGATTATATAATCCGCCATATGATCGACAAGCGCGACGTACTCGTCGTGATCCCCGTGCGCGGTAAAGCACGGCTGAGCCATCCACGGATCGGAAGAAAACCATTTTCTGTGGATTTCGCCGTTTGCGTCCGGATCGAGGAAGTCGAACAGGTTATGAACGTTTCCTATCGGCGTAGAGATCATTCCGCCGTCGGAAAGATAGCCCATGCCGTACTTCTGCTCGTCCGAAATGGTATTTCCATTAAAACGGAATTCGTAATCGGGCTTTTCTTTAATTTCCGTTGCCGGCATGACAGAACCGTCTCTTTCGTATATCACGAGATCGTCGGCTAACATGTCGTACCCGACGATTGCGCGAAGCACGGCAAGCGCGGTAAGTTGCGCGCCGTTTTCGCTCGTGCAGTACGCAAGCATATCGTCGCCTACGGTTTTGATATAGTAACCCTGATTGCCGAGTTCGTCGTGCGACGGAACCGTCGTTGCCTCTTTAATCTCGCCGTAATCGCCTATTACTATATATTTTCCCGCGCTAAGATCGACGGCGTCGGAATTTACGATCCCGAAAGTTGCCGAAGTCGCGGCGTTAAGATGTTTGGAAACAAACTTTGCGGCTGTTCCGAATCTTGCCGGCGCGACTATTTTGTACTCCGTAACGCCGTTTTTTACCAGGTCGCCGACGGGCTCGTCGTAGTTTACGTTAACGTCGTGGAGCATTCCCTCGACATAATGCGCTTCCATATCCGAAGCGGGCGATACCGGATCCGGAATTTTATCGGCGTTGCTTCCGCCACAGCCGCAAAGCGAGGAAAACGCAAGCACTCCCGCGAGCATCGCCGTTATGATTCTATTCTTTTTCATCTGCTTGCCCTCCGTTACTTAACATTAACCTGCCATTTCGCAACGGCAGCGTTCCCGTCTTTGTCCACAGCGTAAACAATAAACGTATAAATTCCGGCATGTTCGCATTTTATCGAATTGGATCCGCCTTCAAGCTCTATGGTTCTGCCTTCCGCGTTGATGACGTATACCGACACCGCAATGTCTTTACTCTCGGTTAAGTTATCTTTTACGCTGTAATCCGGCATAACGATCACGTCGCCGACTTTTGCCTCTTCCGTGCCTTTGCTCGTCCATTCTATTACGGGGTCTTCGCCGTCAATTGCGTTTGCGATTACCGTGAACGTCTTGGATTTTCCGACCCAGTTTACCTCTTCGATTTTATACTCGATCTTATATTGCCCGTAAGAAGCGAGAACGATCGAATAGTCTGCGTCGGGAACTATGTTTTCGAGTCGTTTGCCGTTAACGTCCGAAGCGACGCTTCCGTCCGGATTATACGCCGTAAACGCAACTTTCGTTGACGGCGCAAACACGTCGCCGCTCTCTCCTTTGCGGATAACGTACGTAGTACCCTTGGCCCATTTGCCGCCGTAATCGCCGACTATCGAGAACGAAGGAGCGGAATTATCCGCGTTGCGAAACGAAAGCGCGTTGTCGCAAACGTTCATAACCATATACTTCGCGCCGTCCGCGTTCCCGGTCGTCGAAAGTCCCATAAACGCTTTATGCGTCGGGAACCCGTCGAATTTCTCGCCGCCATCCGTATATACAACCGGAACGGAAAGCGTTTTTTCGTTTGCCGTAACGGAAAATTTTCCGCCGGCGTACGCAAAGCGAACGTTGGAATCCGACTTGATCGAAACGTCGAGTTCGTATTCGTTGCCGGCGTGTTCGATTCCGAGTCTGCGACTGTTTATCGCGACTTTCAGCGACACGGCAACGGTCGGATTTTCGGGATCAACGAGCGAAAATACGAAGCCGTCGAAATTCGTCTTTCCGGAAATCGTCCTTACGTCTACCGCCGCGCCTTCGGCGAGAACGGGATTTGCAAACGTCCAGCCGGCTACGTCCGTGCCGGCGCAGGGAGCAACTGACAACCCGTTTTTATACGGAGTCTCGCCCTCCGCGTCTCTGACGTCGACGTTTACGGTTTTGCCGTAAAGATAATTCGACATAAACACTTTTTTGCCGTCTCGCGCGATTATGGTCGGAACGGCAACCCTATAAAGTTCAACGCCCTTCGCAACGTACGAAATTTCGATTTCGTCGCCGTTTGCGGCAACCGAAGGAGTGAATCTGTCGCCCGCCTTATAAGTTTTTTCGCCAGCCGAATCTTTAACCTTAACGTCGCAAAGAACTCCGACTTTGCTTCCGCCAGAGTAATCCGAAGCGTACGCGACCGGAAGAACGTACTCGCTGCCGGACAGATACACGCGCATAAGTACGGGGTCGGTATCGAGCAGCGGTTTATCGCCCGGCGTTGCGATAACCTTATACGAAGCGGTCGCTCTTTTTCCGATATAGTCGGTAGCGACGAACTCGACGGTATATTCGCCGCTGTTCTCGGGCGTAAAACCGCCGTTTACGACCGTGCGTTTGTTGCCGAAAATCACCGCGGTCTCGATGTCGATCCTGCCGCTGCCGCCGCTTACTCCGGGAAGATGGGCGGGAACGAATTTACCGAGTTGCGCCGAAGTTATTTCGTCGGGCAGATTTATGGTAAGATCGGCTATCCCTGCTCTTGCCCGAACAAACAAAACCTTATTTGCCCGGTTTTTGTATCCGTCGATCGCGGCGTACTCTATTGCGTAAACTCCCGGTTTTTCAGGGATAAATTTCCCGTCGCGCACGCCGATCGATGCCGGATTTCCGGAATAATAATCGTAAAATACATTCGTCACGACTTCCGTCGCTCCCGAATAATAATCGTAAGCGGAGGCTTCCGGAATCGGATACGGAGTTCCCGCTTCGGCGTCGGGCATGGTTTCGTAATCGGTTTCGATCGTTATTTCCGGCTTTTCGGAGTCGGCAAAATAATTGTTTTTAAGATCCGCCGCACTCGTGCCGGCAACCGACAAAATACAAAAGTTTGCGGTTGCGCTCGAATACCCGCTCGCGCTTACCGACAGCCGGACTTTACCGCTTCTGAATCCGCTCCACAAGTCCGAATAGAATTTGGACGAATCGAGATCGGATACGAGTTTTTGCTGTGCGTATACTTGTTTCGCGGCAGAGTCGAAGGCAAGCGTAAACGGCGTAGCGTTTACCGCCACCGGCTCCGTCGCTCCTCCCCAACCGCTGATATTTCTGAGACCGTTGAAAGTAAGCGATATATCCGTACCTACGTTATCGTTTACGTGCAGTTTGCTGCCCTCGATTCCGACCATATCCTGACCGTTACCGCCCGCGGACACCCAGCCGTAGTTATATCCCGACGTGCCGAATTGACTGCGGTTTATGTCGAACTTTACGTAAACGGAATCGTCTGTCGCGTCGGTGAGCGTAAAAGTAAGTTTGTTGAAATCGTGGACGCCGCGTTGATCGGGAGTAATGAACCCGCTGACGAACGGAGCCGAAGCCGAAAGGTCGCCGACGTCGATAAGTCCCGTAAAGGTAAGCGAGTCTTTATTGGCAAGTCTTACCAGAAGGCCCGTCGAGGTGATTCCGAGATCGGTATAATCCGACCATTCGACGGAACTGTTTTTACTCTTTACGTTATAACCGCGCCCTTCGACGAGAAACGTTTCGTTTTTCGCGTAATGTTTACCGTCAAGTTCGGCGTAATATCTTACCGTCCAGTTGCCCGCTTCGCCGAGCCGCACGCGTTTTTCGCGCGTAACCTTTCCGCTCGGATAAGTTATCGTAGATAGCGCGATCGTCGAGTTTTCTCCGATCGAAACCGTTCTGTCCGGAATATCGACGGTTTCGCCGTAAACATATCCGGCGGCAAAATCCGCGACGCTCCACGTTTCGGCATTTGCGCGGGCGGACAAAGCGCCTGCGCCGGCAACAATGCCGATCGCAACCGCTATTGAGGATAAAATCACAACTATTTTGTTTTTTCTTCTCATTTTCTCTCCTTTCTCGCGAAGAAATCGTTTGTCCGACGGCTATTACGCCGATATTAGTCTTTATCCTTTTACACCGCCTATCGACAGGTTGCCGAGCAACCATTTATGCGAACAAAGGAATATCACCGCTACCGGAGCAAGCAGCATAAGCGCAGCCGACATCTGAACCGGAACGCGGCTGAACTCTCCTTTCGACAACTGAACTATGCGGAAAAGGTACTCGGCAAGCGTCGGATGATTGGGCACGAACAGCATCGGCGTCTGAAAATTGTTCCAATACTGTATAAAGTAAATAAGCAATACGGTAAGCGCGGTATTGCGCGCCAACGGGAAATAAATCCGGACCATTATCAGGAAATCTCCCGCGCCGTCTATCTCTGCGGCTTCGCTGAGCGTGGACGGAACGGATCTGAACATTTCGTGAAACACGAGAAAATAAAGACCCAGAAACGTAGCCCTCATGATCAGCATTCCGAGCATCGAATCGTAAATGCCGAGGTTGATCGCCGTCTGAAGTTCGGAGGTCTGGTTGCCTACGACCGGAATCACCATAACCACAAGAACGAGCGAATACACAAACGACGAAAATTTATTTTTGTAATGCGCGCAAAGATACGCGACAAGCATCGTAACAAAAGTATTGACTACCGCGCAACCTACGGCGTATACAACCGAATTAAGGATTATTTCGGCAAACGGCACCACTCCCTGCTCTTTTTCGATCTGCGCGTTTTTGAGAACGTATCCGAAGTTTTTGAAGTACCACGGATCGGGCAATCCTACTCTGTTCGTATTGAAACCGAGCGGCTTTTTAAGCGCGGTTATAGTCATCCAGAAAATCAGTCCGAGAAGCATCACGCAATAAGCGACGAGCAGCACGAGCATAACGACGGTAAGTGGCGACAACCTGCTTTTGCGATCTTCGCCTTTTATCTTTTTGCTTAACATAATTCGCTGCCCTCCGTCAATCTTCGCTCGGTCCGACTTTTGCCAGAAGTTTCTTTACCGCGAACGTAAGCGGAATGGCAATCGCCGACATCATAATTCCGAGCGCGGCAAGCGGAGGATACTGAACTATATCCGCTTTCGCTTTCTGCGTTCTGAAATACATCAAAAACCCGAGCGTCGCCGTATCCGATTTCCAACTATACTTGAAAAAAGCGAAGTTATTTATTTCGTTGATGAATATCCCCGCTACTCCCGAGATGAGAAACACCGACAGCGTGGGATACGTTTGCGGCAAAACGATACGGAAAAATTCCTGAACCGAATTCGCTCCGTCGAGTTGAGCGGCTTCGATGACTTCGGGAGATATGCTCGACATCTTGTTTGAATACAGAAGGACGGTAGTCCCGAAACTTACGAACAGATTGTAGAACATAACGGTTGCGTACCGCGTTTTTCCGGAAAGAAGCGACGTCTCCATCGTTACTCTGAAGATCTTATCGAGAAGTTCAGGAACTACGTAATCGGTAAAACACATATACACGGTTACGAGGACTATGCTGGATATTATCGAAGGCAAAAACAGCATAAATCTGAAAAACATCGCGCCGGGTAATTTTTTGAATATGTAATACGCGAAAAACAATCCGAGCGGCACGCCGAAACACAGGTTTATAAAATACGATTTGACCGAGACGAGTAACGTTTGCTTCAGCAACGCAAACTCGTTTACGTCCATAAACCATTTCGTAAAGTTAGAAAACGTCCAGCCGAACGAATACGCGCCGTTGGTAAACGTAATGTCTTTGAATGCGAGAAGAACCGAATTTACGTTTACGCCTATATAAAATATAACGAACTGTAACATCGGCAACGCCATAAAGCCTATGTAAAACCACATGCTCCGCGCGCTTTTGAACGATTTTAGTTTAAATTTATGCATTTCCATTTTCCTTTCGTCAGATCGTCGGAAAACCCCGTTGCGTCCGGAACGACATCGGAGTAAACCGATTATCTCCAGAAACTGTGGTTTTTGAAGTACGCGAAATTTTTCTCGAAGAAGCGTTCGCCCGTAAGTTTGCCCTCTCTTATTCCGGACACGACGTTTTTGCGGATATTTCCGTTATCGTCGTATACCGAGTACAGAGCGTCGTCGTCAAACGCGCCTATGTTGTCGTTGTAGAACTGACTCGACGAGAATTTGTATACCTTCTTCGCTTTTTTCGCGTAATTCACCATGCTTTTCGCAAAGGGCGTAAGATCGCTCAACGCCGAATCGGGAATATCGTATTTGTATGCTCTTACCGCTCCGGTAATTTTGGTGTAATCGACGAGCATTTCGTCCGTGCACGCAAATTTTATGAACTCGAGCGCGGCTTCTTTTCTCGTCCCCGTTCCCTTTTTAAGACACATCAGCGCGTCGACGAAATCGGTATAAACGTTTTCGCTCCCGATCTTTTCTTCGTTTGCCTTGGGAAGCGGCATCCAGCCGAATTTACGGTTCTTCGCCGAGTATTTTTCGTCGTTGGACACCATCGATTCGAACACGTCTTTCGACTCTTCCTGCCACCACACGCCGTCCACAAGCATTGCTATGGTTTTGCTCTCGTTGCTGAATTCCGTACCGTTCATAAGGAACATTTCCTGATTGTCGGTATGCGAGTACGAATCGGTAAACGAATCCTTATAGTAGTATCCGTTGTCGGCTTTCATTATTTCGTCAATAAACTCCATTCCGTAAAGTTTGCCGACCTGACGCGCAACGTCGTATCCGTTAGTCGTAGTAATTTTTTTAGACTCGGTTTTCACAGACCCGTCTGCGTTATACATAACCTTCCCTTCGCCGTCCAGCACGACGAGGTCGTTTGCCGTTCCGGCAAAATCGTAGTTGATACGCATCTGCTCGACGCCCTCGTAATTTGAGATAAGGTTATTCATCAATCCGCCGAGATGTTGCTCCTTATATTTTCCGGGCCAGCAAAGCGGAATATCGTTTCCGTTTTTGATTTCGTCGCAAAGTTCGTAAAACTCGTCGTACGTTGCGGGCAACCCGTCGTCGTCGGTGTCGTATTCGCCGTCGGGTCCCGCGCTTTTGCGAGCGGATTTATCGTCGCCGATAACAAAACCGCCGGACTTATCGTCGGCTATGTAGTATCCCTTGCTTTCGAACAGATCTACGTTATAGATAAGTCCGTAATCGCCCACGTCGGACGGTAACGCGTAAAAGTGGCGTTCGCCGTCCTGCATTACGCCGAAATAATCGACCTGCTGATCGTCGAGTTTGGAAAGAATCGTCTTGCCGTCGGTGTTCGTGCCGGTAACTGTGGACGTAAGATCCTCGAGCGTATCGCCGAGAAGCGAATAGTACTGTCCGTTTTCGAGGAAGAAGATATCGTATTTGCTCTGCTGTATTTCCGTAGCGTTGAAATCTTTCATATCGCCGGTATGCCATACCTGAACGCCCGTTTTACCGTCCTCGAAACTGCGATCCGCGTATTTTTTCTCAAACGCGTTTTCGAGACTGTAAAGCCAGTCGTCGCCGTATCCGGCAAGATATACAAATACCTGAATCTGCGTTTTGTTCGGGTCGTACTTTTTCTTGTTGTTGCCGCCGCCGGAGTCTTCCCCGCACGCGCAAACCGACGCGATAACGGAAAAAGCAAGTATCGCGCTTACAAGTCTTTTAAAAAACGATTTTCTCATAATTTTCGCTCCGTAAGTAAAATTTTAAATTGCGAAAAGCAAACTTTCCGAATTTATTATAACCTTTTGACTGTTTCGTTTCAATACTTTTTTTACTTGCTTTATTTCTTTTTTTGCTTATTTCGACGTTCCGTGCGAAAATATTTTCTTCGTTCGTCAATCGCAATTGACAAACCCCGAAGAAAGTGATAAAATATCGGTGTACGGGGGTGTGCCATGACAAAACTGCAAATGCCGTCCGACAGCGAGGCGTATTTCTATTTCAGAACGGGCGATTATCCGATTTTGCACAGTCACGACGGATACTGGGAGTTTATATACGTCACTTCGGGCGAATACACGCATGAAATCAACGGAAAGTTACGCGTTATAAAAGCCGGGACTCTTTGCGTTCTCCGACCGGACGACGCGCACTGCACGCGCGAAAACACGAAACGCTCCACCTATATAACTTTCTGTGTGAAAGAAGAATATTTTTTAATGCTTTTTAACCTTCTCGCCGCAGGCTCGCTATCCGATTTGCTCTCGCTCGACTATATCGAAATTTGCTTATCCAAGACGGACGAAAAGTACATTAAATCAATTTCGGATCACTACCTCGTATCCGCCGCCGACGGAACATACACCACAACTTGCGATATGTTTTTGCTTGCTTTTGTCAACGAAATAATATTATCTCTTGACAACAAACAAAGAAAAACGACGTACTCTGCCGGCGTAAGCAGTTTTATCGCTCTGCTCGAAAAGCCCGAAAATCTTGCGCTGCACCTCGACGACCTGATAGCAAAAACCAACTATTCGTATTCTCATCTCAACGCCGTTTTCAAAAAAGAAACCGGCGTAACGCCGTCGAATTACCTCAAGGAAAAACGACTTGCCTACGCCAAAAGACTGCTTGTCGGAACGACTTACTCCCACGAATCGATCGCCACGAGCATAGGTTATGCGACTCATTCGAGATTTTGCGTGTTTTTTAAAGAAAAAACGGGGCTTACCCCGTCGCAATACGCAGCCAGATACCGCGTATCCGTGTTTTAACCGAAAAGAAGGCTCTTACGACAGAAGCCTTCTTTTTATACTACACGAAATCTTTAAGATACACGTACTTCGACGGAACATGGAACTTTCCGCACATCGTCGGATTAAGCGCGAACAGGTGTTTTTCCTGCTCGCCTCCGTCCGTTTCGAGACGATACGCATTAAAGTAAACTCCGTCCCCGTTTAATCCCGCCTCGTCTTTGTTTATCGTTATAACGGCGACGTAACCGTCCGACGTTCTTGTTACCGACGAACGAAAAAAACATTTACTTTCGTCGATAAAACCGATGTCGAGTTTCACTTTGCCCTCGCCGTCCGTGCCGAGATACCGCATAAGAGCGAGCATTTTCCCGTTTTCCGGGCTTACCTCGATCTCGTAATATTTACCGCGCCCGGGATCCGTCCCTATAAGCACCTCTACCGCGTCTCCGCACGAATGAATTTCGTTATATTCGTGATACGGACAATAAAATCCGGAATGTTTCGCGTCGAACGCGAACGTTATCTCCGTATCCGTTTCGGATATCCCGACCGAAGTTTCGTAGACCGCTTCCGATCCGTCGCGATTGTCTTTCATCAAATATTTTTTCATCTGTCTCAGAACTCCGGGTCGTATGACTGCTGGAATTTCTCGTACGCGATTTCGCGGATTACGATATTGCGGATTTTAAGTATCGTGCAATACGGCGAAAAGCCTATGTGACCTTTTCTGAGTTTCAGAATCCCGTCGAGATGCTCGGCGACAAGCATGTCGTCCACCACCATAAAACAATGCCCATCGACCGCTCCGAAAGTGAATTCTATTTCCTTTCCGGGCTCGTAACGATAAGACGTCGCGGACATTCCGCAAAAATCGCCCACGCCGGCTTTGCATCCCTCGATTCCCGCTTTATTGTCGTACCAACCGTTCAGACCGCAAACGTAATAGTCCGAAAGATAATCGGTTTTTTCGTCCCATCCGGCGCAAAAAATACCGTTTACGTCGCGCGTCGCGGGCAGAACGGAACTTATTCTGCACGTAAGCATAACGTTTTTGCCGTCGAATTCTTCCTTATAGAACAAAACTCCGCCTTTGTTTCCGCGCTCCACGCCGATAAGGCATCCGTCCTCGCACGTCCACTCCCCCGCCATAACGAGCCAATCGTCCCGCCACGTTTCGTCGAGGTTTTTGTCGTAGATTATTTTCGACTTGTCTATCAGAATACGTTTGTTTACAAGTTTTATATCTTTCATCTTTTTCTCCTGTTTGTTTAATTCCGATATGTTCTTCGTCCGAACTCCGGTCTGCTTTATCGAATTTCCTTTTATTTATATTGTATCACCGTTCATCGCAAACCGTCAATCGCCATACGTTTTTGTTTTTAATGATTTTATATGCGTTTTTGATTGTTTTTAAGTTTCGGCTCTTTAATATAGATTGTTTATCTATCCCGCTTTACCTTCTTCCATACTGCTCGTTATTTCCTTCTCCAAAGCCGCCACGAGCATACCCATAATATTACTCGGAATCACGGATAAATCCAGCATGGGTGATATATCGGAAAATTATTTTGTAGTTTTATTTTATCAATCTTGCTTTACCACCATTTTGTCAAACGAAAAAGATTTTTACAAGAAAATTATATAATTCCCGCAACACCCCCATTGTGTGACACGAGAAAACTTTTTTAATTTTCTTGCTTATATTTCGAATATATCACTCCCGAGTGTTCACCATTTGAACACTCGGCAATTTTTTTATATAAAACTTTTACCAACAATAAGAGTTCAGCATTTGAACCCTTCACAAAATTTTAGGGTAACTTACAAGATTATTATCTTGCAACAACAATTTAACATCGGGTCTGTTTCCTCCGACGCCACCGCTTTTTGAAACGTATTCGTTAAGAGCCTGATCTATTTCTGAATTAAGCGACTCCTGTTCGAGTTTATAATTCAATCTATATGATTTCAACCAGCCGTTAGCCAAATCGGCGATGTTAGGCTCTATTGATTGCACTTTTGTAATGTTTTTCATTTACGTTTTTCTCCTATAAATCTCTTCGTTCGTTCTATTTTAGCACATTAAATATGTCAGCGGTTGTCATAGTTAATAAAATTTTTTATTTTTTTCGCCGTTATCGGAGAATTTCCCAACTGCCCGTTTTATCCGAACCGACGCGCTGAATAAATCCTTTTTCTTTTAAAGATTTAATCGAGCGCATGATAGTGCTTCTTCCTTTTTTTGTACAGTCGACAATTTCCGCCACATTGATTAAATTATTTTCTCTTATACAATCAAGCACCGCTTGCTCGGTTGCCGATAATTTTACACCGACGTTTACAGTGCCATTTACAGTGTCATTTACAGTACCATTTACAGTACCATTCAACGAGATTTTCGTTTTGAATACGTCGCCGTCGATAAATTCGGGAATCGTTCCCGAATATACTTTACTGTATTTTACGATATTCCTTCGCCTTGAGCGATCAATTCTTCAAATCTTTTCGGCATAGCCTGTCAATCCCTCCGATCTTACACTTTTCCATTTTTATTATACTATATTTTCAAGATTATTTCAAGCCGAAACACGCATCCTCGCATGGAAAATAGCGTCGGTTGACCACTTTCTTCAGTATTTTTGAATATTTACGAACTTGCTGTTTGATTGTTTCCCCTTTGTTTACTCGTCATCGGTGCTTACTCGGCAATAGGCACAGACACGCAATTGCTTGTTTACTGTATCCCTGACATACTCTTCCTTCGGCGGTATCTCTTCAATGTCTATATGGTTGTCTTCCAAGAATGCCGCTTGTATCCGCTTGGCAGAGGCTGTCCTCTTTTTGTCTCTTCGTTGTATCATTTTCTCACCTCCCCCTCGCCCATTATTTGCCTTATCGGTACGAGCGAATAGGCCTCCTATCCGAGCCTACATATATAATAAACTTTCGCCCAGTATTTTGCTATGGGATACGCCCCAAGATGCTATAAATAAGATTTTTTAATTCAGTTTTGATATTCAAGTCCTGCTGGACGGTGCTTATCGTCCAACAGACTTCAAGTGTGAAATTACGCTTTTTTTAGACATAAAAAAAGACCGGGCAACGGGTTCTCCGCTACTCGGTCTAATGATTTGCTATGAAATTGCTCAAAAAGGGGCGAAAATGCCCCTAAAAATGCAAAAATGATGGTCTATAAGAAAAGACTTATAGACCATCACACTTGTCTGCGTTGCCCAAAATAGCTGATTTTATCAGCCGTTTTGAGTTTTCATTTCTCTGTTTTCTCGCTTTTTCCGTTCCGTTTTCGAACCACACACTTCGCGATTTCAAAAAAGAGATTTCAAATAATCTTCTACGTTTCTGTATTCGATTCCGTTTTCCAAAGTCGTATTTTCTCCGCGATAGATGACCGTTCTCTTCGAGATTTTTCCGTATCTGAATTCCGTATTTTTCAGTTTTTCTTCGTCAATCAAATGCCTGAATTGCTCGTTCGCTTTTTCTTTGCTGTGCTTTACTTCGTAAATTTCACAAGTCGCATTCGCATTATCCGCAACAACCATATCGAATTCGCCGACGGCAAACTGAAGCTGAAAAACTTGCTTTTTCGGATTCGCAATCTTTGTTTCGAGCAACACGATGTCTTCCATCATTCTACCCTTTATATCGCTTAAAATCCGTTCGATAACAGCATTTCTTTCATCTATCGAAAGCTCCTGAAACTCCCCGTCTTCAAGCAACGATTGCACGAGTTCTTTTGCTTGCGAATATCTCATTCCCGGTTGAGTAAAAACAGTTTTGTAGCTCTTTTCACGACCGACAGGCAACGTCTGAATATCGATATCAACCGTTAAATCCAAAGCGTCGAGATACTCTTTTATTTCTCTTCTATGATCTTCCGAAATCGTTACGGTCTGCTCTTCTTTATTTCTGATTTCGAGCAGATTCTTAAGCCGCTTTGTAAATTCTTCTTTGTCGATTCTGTCAAGAATATCGTTTTGATTCTGCCTGTCGTTTCGCAAATTCCTTGCCGAAATCCCCAAATCATGAGATATAAAATCTTTCGTCAGAACGTCTAAAGTGAACCGATGGTTGAAGTCTTCCACAACGCGGTTTATCGCGCTCGTCAACTCGTTTTTTTCATACAGATCGTAGAGCGCGCGAAAATGCCCACCGTATTGATAGCATTTAAGAGAATGCTGAATATTTTTGGCTATCGCGCTGTCGACGTATTCGTCAACGCTTTTCTTGTTTGCGAACGTTGATTTTTCGTTATAATGAACGCCGCCGAGGCTCATCGTTCCGCCGTAACAAATATATTCATCGATCCCCTTTATGCCGAGAACTTCTTCAAATTCCCTGTACGGAATAAACGTGGTATGAAGGAAAATGCAACGGTCGTATAACTGCTCGTCCTCGGAAAAAAAGAATCCGAGCGAATCCGTACCCGATAACACGATTTTCATTCCGCAAGCGGCAAATATATCCGAAAAAAGCGCAGCGCCCTCGATAAAATCTTCGATAAGCGTTACTTCGTCGATAAACACATATTTGTATCCGCTATTCATCAGGTATTTTAAGTCCTGATTTATATCGCTTAAACCGATTCCAGCGCCGACCTGAATAAATGCCGTTTTTGAAAAATCCGCATCATCCATTTCGGCGATAACCTGGCGTATGAGCGTCGTTTTACCCGTGCGCCTTAATCCGTAAAGAATAAAAACCCTGTCTCGAACATCTCCGTAAACATAATCGCAAATATTCTTATAAAGACTTCTTTTTTTGTAATTTGCGACTGTCTGAACGTAACTTTTCAAGTTTTCTCCGAGCATTACGTCGGTTTTGAAAACGAGTTTTCCTTCTTTCCGCCTCTCTGTTTTCAGCGGTTTGGGAAGCATAAAAGTAAGTTCTTTTTCGCGTTTTTGAAGTTCGCGTCTACGCTCTATTTTCACGCGCAATTCTTCGGCAAGTTCGTCATCGACATATTTGCTTTTCTTTTTGCCATTTTCCGTCCATTGAAGATATTGCTTCGTCTTCCCGTTTATCGTCTTTTTCGAGATATATCCTATCGGCAATTCGGATATTTCCTGCCGAATTTTCGATAATTCGTTTTCAAGTTCTACATGTGTGTACTGGTTCATGCTTCGCATACCTCCATTCATATTATTGCATAAGTTCTACAAATCGAAATTTATATACACCTTTGCAAATATACCATATCTATTAACTGAACGCCACACTCATAAATCGGGTGGTCGTAATTGTCTGTAAAGAAATTCGCAATTCGGTGAGAACGGACAAAACCGCATTTTTTGTAAAACGGTATTGTTAGCGGACTGTCGCCCGTTCCGACTTGTAAAACAGAATAAAGCCCTCTGTATTTACGAGCAAGAAAGTCGATCAGTATTTTGCCGTAGCCCACTCTCTGACACTCTGGTGTAACCGCGATATTTTTGATCTCAATGATTCCGTCGCCCTCATCGGTAACAACACATTCCGCCTTTACACCGCAGTCGTCAAGCACATACATTGTGCCTTTATCGAGATATCGATCGACCATATCTTCCTGCTCGTCCGCTAATAATAGCAATGAGAAATATTGCTTTTTATTCTCTTTTACTTCTCGAATCTCCATATCGCTTCATCCTCGTCGCGGTAAAAACACGTCATGCCCTTTATTGGCAGATTTCGGCTTTTTGATTTTTCTAATTTTTAATTACGCCACTATTATAACCCCTTTGTTTAATTTTGTCAAGGGGTTATGAGGGGTTATATTGTCGAATTATAAAAACAAAAGGTAATTTTTCCGAATAGCATACAAGCGACTACGAATTTGTAGCCGCTTTTTACATTATTTATCTGCCAATTTTACGTCGTCAATATCAAACCAAGTAGCGTTTTTGATAACCGCTTCTGCATTACCGTCGCTTAATTGAACGAAATTGATTACGTCGTCTTTCGGGAACCCGCCATACCAATAACGCCACCCCATATCATTATTCGGAATAATGCCGAGATCGTCGTTTCCAAGCAGTTTATCTACTATTTGCCCGGCGTGTCCGAGAAGAACGGGAACACCTTTATCTTTCATCGCGTTATACATACGCACAACTTCCGTCGTCAGACAATGCGTTCCGCCGGAAAGATAAAACCAATATCCGTCATCCCAAAACAAATACAAGTGAATCATCGTATGCGTATGTCCGCAAGAGATTTCCCACATGTGCGACGGGTTTTCTATTTCCCATTTTTCCTGCGTGCTTAACTTAAACCATTTATCGAAGTCGTCTTGCGAATTCTCGTCAAGCAAACTCATTCCGCCGTCCCGCTCATCGCCGTGACGTTTGAACATTTCTTTTGGCGTTTTTCCGTCTAATTCCTCATATCCCGCAGCGGCATAGCAATAAGAGCAAACTTCGTAATACTTTCCGGATGACATCCTCTCATATCGCCCCGCCGCCTTCGTCGCAAACAGGTCATTCCCGTTTTTGATATGCTCTATAAGTTTGTCTATTTCTTTTTCCTTTACCCCTTCACGATCGTGCCTCTTGCATTTCGGGACAAGTTTCCAATAGAGCGCGCGGTTGATAAACCCTTTTCTGTTTTCGTATGGCAACCCTTTTTTAACATAATCATTATATACGCCTTGTTGCAACATTCCGACAGTGTTAGCGACTACTTGACTCAAAAATTCAAGTATTCTGTCTAACCGAGAGTCCGGAAAGAAATCCCCTTTCATATCCGGGCTTCTGCGCACAAGTACGGTATCGTCAAGAAAAACCATAACGTAGCCGTTTTCGTTGATGACGCCGATTTTGAACCATACGCGTTTCCACGGAAATTCTTCTTCCATATCTTTTTGGAACTTTTCCTCGGAACAATCTTCGGGAGCGTAATACTTATTGAATTTTATGTATTGTTTTAACGTTCCTCTCCGCACGGAAAACCAGAATTCCCATCGTTTGTCGGGATAAGTAGGTTCTATTTTTTCTATTTCGCCAAGCAATTTATTTACTGACTGCAATCCACTCTCTGTCAATGCTATATCGTTATGATTTAATCTGTTTGAGTGATAAATATACTTATATAAATCGACTTCTGAAGCCGACATTCTTATTTGCTTGTCCATTTTTACCTCTTTAAAATATCTTTTGCCGACACCGACCGTCATTCGCCTTGCCAAATTCCGTCCGGTCTCATTTTTGCCATTGTCAAAAGTTGCACCAATGGTCTTTTGGCATTGCCTTCCGTTGCTTCCCAATAGTTCTTTGAAACGTCATCACCTAACGCTTTTATAGCCTTTTCAAGCAACGGAATACTTTCAAGCCCCGTCTTCCCGAAAATGGTTCCTATACCGTCTTTACCAAATACGGAATCGCGACGATAAATTTTACTATAATTATACGTTATATTCAACCACAGTTCCGTAGTCCCTCCAACCATAAACGTCCCTCCGCGCATCATATGCGGAGAATCCGAATGCAACACCTCACCCGTTACCCTATCCGTAAGAGAAATATCCCAACTCATTTTATACCTCTTTTATAATATCTCATTCCTTATCGATCCTCTGCTCTTTTGTTTTCAGAATTTCGTCTAACGTAACCGGCGCATAATTCCAATACATACAACCGACGTTGTAAATTTGTAAATTATACCCCTTTTCGTTTAATGCTTTTGTGATAAGAAATTCTTCCGTTGCCTCTGCCGTAAAATGCGAATGCCCGTGCAAATGAATAGCATTATATCTATGCCCGTTGTAAAACGGAATAAAATAATGGCTTAAAATACACCGCCGCACCGTGCCGTCTTCAAGCGTAACGCTAATATCGTCATAATCTTTTATCCCTGCAAGTGCTTTCTTCGCCGCCGCATTATGTAAGAACCTGTCGTGATTGCCTTTTATCAGAATAATCTGTCCGTTCAATCTTCTGATTATGCTTACAGCTTCGTTTGTTGCCGCTTTCCAAATAAAATCGCCCAAAACGTAGACAATATCGCATTTTCCGACCTTAGCGTTCCAACGTTTTATCATTTCTTCGTCCATTTCTTCCGCCGTATCAAAAGGTCGGTTATCAAACCGTATCACGTTTTCGTGTCCGAAATGTAAATCGCTCGTAAAAAATATTTTCTGTTTTTCCATTAACCGTCTCCGAATATATCGTCGCAAAACGACCGTAAATTTATTTTTTCCGCATTATCTAAATCTCTGCAAGCCGTTGCTTTATCCGAATATCGCTCCTCATACAAATACAACCGCGACAACGTCTTTTTAGTTCTACTGTCGTACTTAATCATTTCGGGAACCCCCAAAAACATCACTCCGATCTTATCTTGGCTTTCAGATTGTTCTTCTATTGCACATCTGAGTTCGCAAAACTGAGGCTTAATTGCGCGGATATAATTTCCGCCATCTTGTAAAACGACCTGTTTAAAATGCGATATTCCGGCGTGCATATAATACGGGCAATGCCAAATATTGATATGCTTCCATTTATATTTGTCTACAGTCATCTCATTTTCAGCAATCAACCTTACAGAGGTTAAAAACTTTGCTTTACTATACGCAACAGTATGTTCACATTCGATATTCCCGGACTTATACTCGGTAAACGCCGCTTGCAAACCGTCAATATCGCTTTCAATGGAATTGTTATTTTTTATTGCCGTTATAAGGTCTTCAACTTCTTCAATCGTTCCATAATAATCTTTGCCGCCGGAACAAAAATTCGGTATACCACAATCCGTTAGAGTGATTTTATAAAACTGCTCATTTTTCATTTTTAACTTTCTCGAACCATTCTCTTAAAAACGGCGTATTTTTCGGATTTGCGCAAAAATACAGGAAATCAACGGTAACTTCTTCTATAGATGCCCCCTCTTTTTTGCAGATTGTTTGAATTTTATCATAAACATCCTGTTCTTCATCAGTTAAATCCGAAAAACAGACGCTATACCAATGCCCGTTGCGTTCTACACAAGTATAAACGCCATCAAGCTCTCTTTGTTTCGGATATACGATTTTTCTGTCATCCATTCAATCACCTCGGAAATACTTTTCCCGACAGTATTATAACATAAAAAAAGACCTATTTTCGTCCTTTCCAAAAACGTTTCAACTTTTTTGAAAATGTTTCAACTCGAATACAACCGTAGGTCAGTTCTTAAACTATGGGGTTATTGCGTTTTGCTTTTAATTCATATATCCTTTATTTTGCCGTCCGCTTTATATATACTTTTAACACAGCTTTTCGACAATATTCTCAAATATATTTTTGACAATATTTTGTTTGATATTACTATTTGCTTGACTTCTTTCTTTTTTCGTGCTAAAATATTCTCAAACAAATCTTTGACAATATTTTGTTTGATAACAGGAGTATAAGTTATGTTTATCGGTCGAAAAGAAGAATTAAAAGAATTACAATCCCGCTACCAAACCACTCATTTTGAAATGGGCGTAATCTATGGCGCTCGTCGAATCGGAAAAACTTCACTCATAAAAGAATCGATAAAGGACCAGCGCGCATTTTATTTCCAAGCCAAAGAATCCAATGAGTACGACAATCGCAGAGCCTTTTCTTTACAAATAAATAAGCTTATAGGCATCCCGTATACCGTTATTTATCCTACTTTTTCGGACGCTTTTGATGAACTTATCAAATATGCAGGAAACGAACCTTTTGTCATTGTTATAGATGAAATTGCTTACCTTGCCAATGCAGATAAAGGCTTTTTATCCGAATTGCAATTCTGTATCGATGATAAATTTAAAAACACAAAAATCAAGCTCTTACTCTCCGGCAGCAACATTTCTTTTATGAAAAATATATTGAAAGATAAGCGAGCCCCGCTCTTTCAAAGAAGCACCTTCCAGATGCACATCACAAAATTGTTATTCTCTGATGCCGTATGCTTCCTGAACGGGCTTGAAAATGAAGAAAAAATAAAATATCTTTCCATCTTCGGAGAGCATCCTTTCTACTTAGAAATGATAGACAAGGATAAACGTTTCGATGAAAACGTCAAATCGCTTCTTTTCAGTAAATTCGGCAATTTACTGGATGCCCCCGATAAAGTTTTGCCGAGTGCATCTTCCGACCAGACAAACTATAATACTATCTTGAAAGCAATAGCAAACCGCAAACGTTCTAACAAAGATATCGCAAGTTACTTAAATAAAGACGATAATTATGTCGCCGCTTATCTCCCTCGATTAGTAGAGAACGAGACCATCGAAAAGCGAACGGCATTCAATCGTAGTCAAAAACTTAACTATTACGAAATTTCGGATAACCTGATTCGCTTTTGGTATCGTTTTATCTTCGACAGACAAGAAGAAATAGCTCTCGGTTTGGGAGACGTTTTGTTTGAGGAATGCAAGACGGAAATTGACGACTTTATCTCTCACGGCTTTGAAGACGTTGCAATCAGTTTTCTCACAGAACAAAACGGCAAAGGATTACTTCCCTATTATTATGCCCCAATCCGCAACTACAAAGTAGACAACTCGAAATTAGGGCGTTCTATTGAATTGGATGGACTTGCCGAAGGACTCGGAAAAAACAGTAATTGCTTGTTAGTCGTTGAATGTAAATACCGCAAAACACCTTTTTCTGTTGCCATGTTGGAACAATTAAAAGAAAGCGTTTCCATTTTCGGCGGATATACCACAATCGATTACTACTTGTTTTCAAAATCGGGATTTACGCCGGAAATAATGAAACTTTCGGATTCTTCACTGCATTTTATATCTCTCGACAGTATGTTTTCTTGATAAATTTAAATTTTACGGCTGACACTACTAATGTGTCAGCCGTATTTTTTGAAAACTCTTATATGGTCCATCAATCAACGATTCATTCGTTATTCTCATCTCCGAATATTTCCGTCTCCAACCTTTTGTAGACATATGTGATTTCTTTATATTTTCCGTTTTCTAAAATAAATACTTTTTTAGGTGCGTATTTCACCGTTTTGTCCTCCTGAATCTGAAATTTGATTTTTAGTTCAAACTTCAAATCCGGAGGACTTCTTATGCCGTTTCCGCCCTTATTTAAATGAAAATATACAAAAATGCGCCTATCTCGCAAAATTTCAATCTGCAAAATAGACGCATTTTCGATTTTTCATGTTCATAATTTAGTTTGTTTTCCCCTCCGTACTTGCTTGTTTTTTTCCCCTTGTTACCCTGTGTTTCTATCATGTTCATCGCTTAAAATAAGCGACGGCGAGGAAAAATAATTCCAACGCATAAAAAAATCCCCTCCTCCCAAAAAACTTGGAAAGAGAGAATTTTTTGTCTTGTTTTACGCATTGCATAATCAAGCCGTCCCGCACTTACCTCGTTTTTTTATTACGGAACTGCCGCTTTTTATGTTCTTTTATTTGCTTTTATCTTATGTTTTTATACAGCGGTCCGTAGGCGGCGCAGGCGCGGTAGTCCTGACCTTCCTTGTCCATTCCGAACGCGTTCCATGCGGCGGGGCGATAAATGTCTTTCTCGTCTACGTTGTGCATACACACGGGGATTCTTAGCATCGAACACATCGTGATAAGGTCTGCGCCGATATGTCCGTAGGAAATCGCGCCGTGGTTCGCGCCCCAATTATTCATTACGTCGTAAGCCGATTTAAACGCGCCCTTGCCCGTTACTCTCGGCGTAAACCACGTACAAGGCCACGTGTAGTCCGTGCGTTTCCAAAGCTTATCCGTTACTTCATCGGGAAGTTTCACCGTCCAGCCTTCTACAATCTGCAGTACCGGCCCTAAGCCTTTAATCAAATTCAGTCGTATCATTGTAGCGGGCATTTCCGCGCGCGTTACGAAACGGCTCGAATATCCGCCGCCGCGGAAGTATCCTAAATCCGCATACGGCCACGTGGTGGCATTCATCATTGTATCGATGTCCTTATCCGTTACTTCCCACCACTTTTTCATCACGGCATTGCCGCGTTCATCTTTCACTTCGCCGCACGCGTCAACACAGCACGCGCCCGAGTTGATAAGGTGAATGAAACCGTCCGCCTCTTTTGCATGACCTTCGAGTTCATAACCGGTAACTCTCTTGACCGATTCGCCCGACCAGTACGTTCTCACGTCAGCAAACATCTGCGCTCTGCCCGTCAGAAGTTTCATAAACAACATACTTGTTGCGTTTAAGGTATCGTTTTCCGTGCCGAGAATGTAAGGTTCTCTCGCGCCGTTCCAGTCGAACGACGAGTTAAGAATACTTTCGGGGAAATCGCAGTTCGGGTAAAAATCCGTCCATTGTCTTTGACCTTGGAAACCGCCGACGATAGCGTTATGACCGACCATTTCTTCTTCTCTGCCCTTGGGAAGTTTCTTGTTGCCGTTGAACAAATCCTTGATGATGCACGCCATTTTCGCCGTGAATTCCCAGTCTTTCTCTTTTTCCGCGGCGGTTTTCTGCATTTCTTTCGGGTTCTTATCGAAATCGGGCTTGCACTTCTCTTTCACCCATTTCAAGGCTTTCTGATACTCTTTTTCGTCGTAAATGCCCTTTTCCATTCGGCGAATGATTTCCACTTCGTCTACGCTTTCCACACGCATACCGAGATATTCCTCGAAAAATTCGGGACTAATAATCGAGCCGCCGATGCCCATTGTTACCGAGCCGATTTGCAGGTACGATTTGCCGCGCA
>OGFY01000589.1_pt1 | contig 34221 bp, 30 predicted proteins | sample 1570951 | NCBI WGS metagenome assembly OGFY01 (sample SAMEA2581942, study PRJEB24529) | metagenome | biome: Human gut stool | place: China | collected 2011
GCATCCGTGTAACGGTACGGGAAGAAAGCTACACGTCGAAAGCGAGCGCCTTGGATTTTGACGAAATGCCCACATTTGATAAGAAGGAATCCGGTGCTAAACCGGTATTTTCCGGCAGGCGAATCAAGCGTGGGTTATATCGATCGGCAAAAGGCCAATTGATCAATGCTGACATCAATGCTGCGGCCAATATTGGCCGAAAAGAACTCGGGGATGAGTGGCTGAAGAAGTTACTCGAACTCGATGGGGGCGTCTTAGTGGACACGCCCGCTGTTGTACGAAATCTGCACACAAGCAAGAATATCCGTCAATGGTTAGAATTGGGAACACGTTCCCAAGAAACCGCTCACGTAAGTGGGCGGTAGTTCATATAGGATTCTCTTTTTTCCTCTTGTTTCCTTATCTTTTCTTGTCAATGCGCAAAGCTTAGAAAACTTACTTGCCGATGAATCAAAAATAAGTCATTGGCAAGCCGCTTCTTTTGTTTCCGAAGAAGGAGTGCGCGCTTTTTGCGATCAACAGTGCTTTTCAGCTTCACTAATTACAGACGAAATTTTTAGTCGGATGAAAGGAAAATCGTATCCATCCAATTGCACGGTTTTTCGAGAAAAATTGCGCTATCTGAAAGTGTTGCATTACACCGCGGACGGTTACATCCGTTTAGGCGAAATGGTTGTCAATCGGGCTATCAGTCAGGATGTTTTAGACATTTTCAAAATCCTTTTTGAAAATCGCTATCCGATTGAAAAAATGGTCTTAATTGATAACTACGGAGCCGATGACGAAAAATCCATGAGTGACAATAATTCTTCGGCTTTCAATTTCAGATTTGTTCAAGGTACTCAGGTGTTGTCAAATCACAGCCACGGAATGGCTATCGATATTAATCCGTTCTTTAATCCCTATGTGGTTAAAACAAACAAAGGAACGTTTGTAAGTCCCAAAGCCGGTATGCCATATGCTGATCGAAAACAAAAGTTTCTCTATAAGATCAGCGCCGATGATTTGTGTGTTCAAGAGTTTAAGAAAAGAGGCTTTGAGTGGGGCGGAGACTGGAAAACGCGAAAAGACTATCAGCATTTTGAAAAAACAAAATAACTGTCTTATAAAAAACGCCGACATCGAGATGATATCGGCGTTTTGATAATGGTTTGATGATTAGATTAGAAAACGATATAGGTCACAATCATCAAGACGATACAGGCGGGAGCTGTGCGCTTTACGATTTCCATCGGATTGACGCCGGCAAGGCCTGCGACCAAAATCACGCCGCCTGCCAAGGGAGAGGCCGTACGGCCGATGCCGCCAGTGATAGCAGCGAGCATACCCAAATCAGGGATGGTCATACCGAAGGAGGCGGCATGAGGTGTGACCGCTTCGTTAAAGGCAAAGGCTGCTGCGTCGCCCGAACCCGTCAAAACACCTAAGAGGAAGGGACCGACACTGCCGCCGATCTTGGCCCATTCGCTGGAGTTTTGAAGGAAGTTAATAAAAATATCAATGACGCCGGCCGCGCGCAGACCGGCCGCAAATACGCCGGCAGCGATGATGATACCGAGGATCTTGGCGTAGCCGCTGCCCATGCCGTCGAAGAATTTCTTCGTGCATTCAGCCGGGCTCGTTCTCGTCACAGCCAAAGCATAAATGGCACCGATCAACATAGCCGTGGCCACAGAGATCTTCACATTGAAGTAGAGCGTGCAAAGCAGCAACAAGGCGATCGGAACAAGCGGAGCGATAGCGTAGGCAAGGTTAATCTTTTCAGGTAAATTCGATGCCCTTTGTTCACCGTTATTTTCAGCAACGGCTCCTTTTTCCGGGCGCTTATAGTCCTTATAGACAATGCAGACGATCGTCAGCATGACCATGAAGGCCACAACGATGATCAGAAGTTTTGTGGACATCGCCGAAACAGGCCGGTGGAGCGCTCAGGCTCTACCGCCGGCGCGAAAAGATCGAAGATCTTTTCAACGTGCAGAAAAACTCTTTGGACGGCAGACGCCCCCGCACTTGGTATCCGGACAACCTCAAGGGGCGGCTGTTCTGCCAATTCGTGGCTCTCGGCTACCATTGCTTCCTGATGAAGCGCATCGGGGAGGTTCAGGAGCAGCTAGAGCGCGACACCGAAGGAAAGACTCAGGAAGAGCTGCAGCTGGAAAAGAACCTGAAGCGCTGGATCAAAGAGCATTCCTTGATCCAGATTCTGGAGTGGTTTGACTGTGTTGAGACGACGACCGTGCAAACGCCGCGAGGCAAAGTCCGTTGGAGCACGGAGTCCATCAAACGCGATCAACTGTTCCTGAAACTGTTGGGGGTTACCCGCTGATCAGTTTCGTGGATCTATTAGACGACTTTCAGGATGATAGGGTGTTGCTTTTAAAGACAAGTTCGGAAGAACTGGAAAACCCGAGACAGAAGAACTCAGGGGTAAAGAGCCAATCTGAAGAAGCCGATGAGATGATGAAACTGTTGGGCGTCACGCCGCTACTGACACTGGATACCTTAGGCGGCGTGAGCAAACGCTTGGGAGTGAAACTGCCGTATCGAGCGATGCCATAATCTGTGTAAGTGATTTTTCGCTGGACTATTTTGCCCTGTAACCCCCGTGGTTACAGGGCTTTTTCGACATTTGGGTTTCTAAAGTCGGGAGCGAAATCATGAACAAATAATCAAATTGAGATTTCCGTTCATAATGTTTCATAAATTGAAATAAGCCTTCGTTATCGCACTCAACTCCATCGAAATTAATCCCAACGAACCCAAATTAGCGGACGAACGGCATTTCTTGGCGACTCCACTAAACTTCCCCCTGCATGAACGCTTCCGCTCCGGCCGATGAATGCCGCATGATATCGATCGCATCCATAATTTCTAAGCCAGCATTGTCTATCTATTAACTTTTGTTTCTTCTTATCCCAGACCAGGCATCTCCATTTTTTGCCCTGTGTCAGAAAGTAACGCTCATATTCTGAGATACTGAGCAGGAATACTTTGTCACGAGTATTTTCTCCGGGATTAAGTTCATGCGTTTCATCAACTTCTGCAAGTATTTCAGTTTCTATGATTTTAGAGCGCTCGCTGTCATTGAATGTTTTTTCATAAAAAATTTTATTCAACCAACTCCTCAGAGAGCATCTATCCCAAGAAATAGGAGCCGCAATCTGATTGTATTGACGACATAAAACGGCATGCTTTGTCATCAAAAGAACATTTTGGCCTTTTTGCTCTAAAACCTCCCAATGCAACGGTCTGCCATAATAACTTCCGAAGGTTACATACGTGCCAATATCGGGTAAAGGTTCCTTGAGAACTTTTTGGGCAGATTCTTGTTTAATTGAATCATTGTTATGTTCTATTTCAATATTTAGTGCGCTTACAGCCGACACACTTTTATGCGATTTGTTAGTTTCAAAAGTTGATTCATATACAGAAGAAATAAGCCTTTCCGAATTTAATGGCTTCACAATTTCATTGAATGCATTCTCATAAACTGTCTCCCCGGACCAAGGATGAGTAGTTGAATCATGTAGCTGAACGTACCGACTATCATGTGTCCTTCCTAAGGAAAGGCATCCTACCACTTGCGCTCCGAGCATTTCCATTTGGTCCATCATTGAGAACATTGAAGATCCCTTAGTAACAAGATCATCAAAGATCAGCACTCTTTTATTCTGAAAGAAAGTGTCTGAAAAAGATAATTTCGCTTCCTCTGTACCACCTTCATGGGCAGGTACCCTATCTTTAACAACTGAGATGAACTCGAAAGCATTTGTCATTCGCAGAGCAAAACAGACCTTTTTTGAAAAATTTCTATATCTAAGTTCATTCATTACTCTGCTTGATGCAGGAATGCATACAAAAGTCAATTCTTCTGGATTTGAGAATTTTTCTCGAATTATTTGAACTATCTTCGTAATGAGATTTTCGTTACAATCCCCATCCTTGAAATCCCATATCAATTGCCTATATTCTCTACTTTTCTGGGATATCAACGGCTTTCGACCTGACTTCGTATATTTCTGCGTAACGTAATAGTAAAAGAAGTAGTAAGGTTTCCCAAAAAGAGTTGTCCAATTTCTTCCGCCTGTTAGCATGATAATTGACCTCATAAATTTTGAAGCTATCTTTACTACGCATTGGGAAATCACAAAGATTTCCGAATGTTCTCCGATATTCGATCTAAATCAGAATCGAGTTCATTCATATTTTTGTAACCCCCAATAAACTCAGCACCACAATCATGTACTAAGAATCTATTTCCCTCGGTTGATGGAGAAGCATTTAACTGTTCATCGTTAAATTTAACAGCATAAAGCGGTTTATTTGTCTTGTGAGCAATCAATGCTGCATGCATACTTCCACCGTCCAGGCTTGATTGCACTACAATAACGGCACGAGATATCGCAGCTTGAATTCTGTTTCGTGCGACTAAATTGTAATTTGTGGCGGCTGTCCCGATGATATTCTCAGAAACAAGTAATCCGCCTTCTGCGAGGATATTTTCGGCGAGTTTTTTATTCGCGTTGGGATATACCGCATCTAATCCGTTTGCCAGAACGGCAATGGTTTTTCCTTTGGTTGCCTCCAGGGCGCCCTCATGAGCAGCTGTATCGCATCCGACAGCCAAACCCGAGACGATGCAAAATCCTCGAGAGGCAAGCTTCGATGAGATGAGACGTCCGGCCTTGCTTGCTATTGATGAACACTCTCGGGCTCCGATCACTGCAACCGTATCCATCGACAAAAGAGAGAGGTCTCCTTTGTAGAAAAGTGCAATAACCGGAGAATGCTTAACCTTAGAATCAACGGCATCACGAAGAAAGGAAGGGTAATTTTTCTCATAATAAGAGATGCAGGAAATGCCCAATGCTTCAGATGCGGCCAATATTTTTTGGGCTTCTATTAAAGAATGAGATACTTGATCCGAAGTGATTTTCTTGCCTAGACTTTTGCTAATTTGACATAGCAGGCCATAAATTTCCGAATCCGACGTCGCCTCCTCAGAAATATCGCCTAGTTTCAAAATAGTCTTTGGCCCTACTCCCGGTAGGTTTCGCAAAGCCAAAATCTGCTTGGTCGTTAAAGACATATTTAAAGTCCTTTCTCTTTTTTAAAAAGAGGATTTTGTCGAATGGACTTTGGTCCATGCTTATAAAATTGATCGGAAATAACCACATCTTTCCCAGTCAGAATAGCCTCAGCATAAGGAAAATCGTAACTATAAATGTGGGCAGATGCTATATACCCTGACATTTTTCCCGGAGCGATTGACAAACGATCTGCAAGTTTTGCCTGAAATTTAGCTATAGCAAGGAAATTAGCATATTGACGCCCGATGATATTTTGACTTCGGAAGAAAAATTGAATATGAAGCTTCTCTTCTCGTATTTTGGCATCAAGAATGACCAGACAAGGTAAATTTGCCGATTTATTTCCTTCAGTCAACAATGAAATAGTTGCAGATTTGGATTCCGGTTTGTTTTTCAAACGCTCTACCATCCACTCAAACTGATCAACGCCGTTTTTGTTATATATGTGATCGGCATATGTAAAAGGTCGATTGGGCATTACTGTGCCTTTTTCGAATTTTTTGATAGTGTGTTCGATGATGGATTGGTCTCCGTAATGATCAACAATGTCGTCTTGAAGTCTCGGAGATTCAATTTCAACTGACAGCCCGAGAATTTCACGAATCCCGACATCTTCATCAAAAAAGTCTGCGCCTTCGGTCATGACGCTCTTAATACAAGACAGCCAGGCCATCCCAATGGTTTTTTCAGATACTTGTTTCATTTTTCACGGTATTCCCAAGGTAGTCAATGTTGCCGTTTACCATTTGGTCAAAGAAATCGCTCCCGCCGACCCCGAACCGATCGTTTTCAATACGATTTAACTCGTAAGAACCATCTTGTCGAGTCAAAATAACTTTATTGTTTTGATCTTCAACACACCTGCCAATAATGTTGGCTAAAGGAGAGTATTGATTAAGAAGCTTTTTGAATTCCTCTATGTTTTCATCCGGAACCACATAGAGGTATTGCCAGTCTCCGCTTGATAAGGCAAAAAGAAATGGATCTATTCCAAGATGTTGAGCAACTTCTAGGACTTCCGGACGAATAGGAACATTGTCTTGAAAAATTTCAGCGCCTACGCCACTGCCTTTACACAATGTATAGAGAGAAGAAGCTAATCCGTCACTATTGTCCATGCACGCACAAGCCAGTCTTGACTTTGTTACTGCTCTTGCGAGTTTATAAGGCGGATTTTGGAAAATCAAAGCCTCTTTGAAGATATCCAGAGAGGTATTAGATACTGGAATTTCCTTCTTAAAACAGGCCAACCCTGCTGTCATGGTCCCGAGTGCTCCGGACACTACAATCCAATCCCCCGGTCTAGCCTTACTACGAGTGAGAATTTCGTTCTTCTTTCCTTTACCGACAGCAGTTACGACCATTGCAAATTTGGGATTATGTTTAGTATCCCCGCAAGAAATGAAGGTCCCATATTTCTTTGCAGCTTTCACGGCTCCGGTCATCAATTCACGAACAAAAGACACCGGGGTATTCTTCGGCAACATCAAAGCGATGGATACTGTTACAGGCTCGCCTCCAGAGGCAAAAATGTCACTAACAGCATGTGATATCCCGAAATCGCCTACACACTCAGCATTAGTGAGATCTAACTGAAAAGCTATATTGGATCCGCTACGATCGGTATTCAACAACAGCACTTCATCGCAATTAACGTTTACGTCAATAAAAGCACTGTCATGACCAAACCCTCCCAGAAGACGAGGATGTGATGGCAGTATTTTAATAATTTCAGATATAAGTTGTTTTTCTCCTAAATCGGATAATGTGCTTGATGATGAAAGCATACTTTGCCTTCTTATTAAACGCATAACCAAACTGCTTTTGAAATGCAGTGCACCTTGTCGGTTGGTTCCAGTTACTTGTTCAGAAACCTACCTCACTTATCTACATCCGAATCTTTGTGAACTATTTTCACTCTCCAAGAATAATAAGGGTATGTTATTGAAGAATTCTTGAACTTAAATCGGTATTCAACAACAGCACTTCATCGCAATTAACGTTTACGTCAATAAAAGCACTGTCATGACCAAACCCTCCCAGAAGACGAGGATGTGATGGCAGTATTTTAATAATTTCAGATATAAGTTGTTTTTCTCCTAAATCGGATAATGTGCTTGATGATGAAAGCATACTTTGCCTTCTTATTAAACGCATAACCAAACTGCTTTTGAAATGCAGTGCACCTTGTCGGTTGGTTCCAGTTACTTGTTCACGACAGCTGATGACTTTTTTGGGCAAATAATCGCTTGAGGTTATTTTTCGTAGGAAGTTAAGGGTACGGTGATGTCTACGAACTCTCCGTATGCATTGGGTATTGCTTACGCTGACCCGTTTGAAACCGGTTACACGGCTGACTACACGATTTCCGGTCTCTTTGCTACCGATAGACGTGCCAATAACGCCATCACCTACTTCACGCCGAAGATCGCAGGCTTTAAGGCCGGTGTTACCTGGTCGTTCCAACGCGCTGGTCAAGAAGAAGAGGAAAATGATCATAACGATCGTGTCTTGGCCGGTTTGCTCACCTACGAAAACGGTCCGATCTATGTCTTTGGCGGTGCGTCCACGATCATGTGGGGCAACGACAACGAATACGCCGATCGTAAAGATTCCGTTGAAGCCACGGTTGGCTTGTGCTGGTCTGCCATGGATAACTTAAAGCTCTACTTGGGCGCTCAATGGATGAAGGATTGGCGTACGTTGGGTTATTGGAGCGCTGAAGACGGCTCTGAAGATGCTGACGGTAATATAACTTGGGGTCAAGAAAATGGTGTGGACGGTATGGCCTACATCACCGGTTTCCGTTACATGCCGACTGGTCAGTTGACGTTGATCGCCTCCTACGGCTACTTTGATGGTGAACAAGACCGTGATATTTTTGAAGGAGATAAGCTTACTGGTTCTAAGACCTATGAAGGTAAACGTCATCGTTTCAGCATCGGTGCCGAATACGATCTCTCCAAGACCACAACGCTTTATGCCGTGGCTAACTACACCAAGAATAGTGGTGAAATGTTAACTGAAATCCAAAAGGGTGCTTTTGATTCCAAGTACGGAGCTTTGGTCGGTATCACGCACTGGTTCTAATCGAACCTTTAAAGCTTGAGTCTTTTTGCCGGTCGGTGTTCACTCATCGACCGGTTTTTTTGCGTCTAACAAATATGTTCTTCGTGCGAAACAGCGGGAGTCAGAACCAAACGTGAACCGATTAACACAATAACTGTGAAGACGATGGCCCAGGCGCCGTAAAACCATGACATGCCCTCAATAGTCACGGGTAACTTCAATTGACCGATGATCAGATTCGGCAAACCCGGTCCCAAGTAAGCGGCCAGGTAAACCGCCGCCAGCAATCCCGTTCTTTCCTGTGACTGAGCGTTTTGAGTCACAATGCGCAGAGACGCAGAGCAAGATGCGCCCACACTGATTCCGCTAAAGACACAGAATATGAAAAAGAGCACGAAGTTTTCGTTGTGCAGGAAGAAAAACATCAGACAAACACAGCAGCCAAATAGAAAGATAAAAGAGTTGAGAGCCTCTTTTGGCTGCAACCGCTTAATGCAAAAACTGCCTAACGCGTTTGTACCAATAAAGGACAGGAAAACAAAGGCAGCCGTGAGCATATTGGCACTATGCAAAGCGTCAGAGGCAATCTGTGCGCTATAGGCTTGGAAAAAGCCCCCGACGCCCCAGGTGCCTGCGTAAGCGGCAACCGCCAAGAGGTATTCTTTTTTAAGACGCTGAGGAATCTCAAGTTTTGGAGTAAGCGTTTGCCATAGCGTTCCGCTTGGGTGCGTGACGGTTTCTTTCCCAAAAAGTGATAAGACAAGAACGGTCACTAAACCCACAAAAAGGCCTGTAAAAATATGTTGATAGCTGATTGCGAAAAGCTCGTAGGCAATGGCGGCGGCCAGTGCCCCGAATAAAAAGCCAATACCGGGGCCGCTTGCGGCAAGCATCGCGCTGATGGATCGATTATGGGCGGGGGCGGAATCAAAAATCCAGGCCATGGCGCTGCCCGAAGCCAAACCGCAGGCAAATCCTTGTCCGACGCGTGCCAACATGATGTGAAGGGGAGCGGTGGCAAAAATAACAGCCAGAGAACTGATGGCTCCAATTGTTAAAGCGAGAACCACGACCGGTTTGCGCCCCAGTCTATTGGGCAAACGTGAACAAAATAAAAGCGCAGGGATGCAGCCTAAGAAATAGCAGACGGCTGTCATGGCCAAGTCTGCTCCCGTCATATGAAAGGTCTGCTGAAAGAGTCCCAGCATGGGAACCGGAGCGGAAGAAATGGCAAAGATGGCCACCAAACTTAAGGTCGCCACAATGAAGGTATAGGTATCTTTTTGAATCATTGATTGATCATGCGTTTTCGTAAAGGTGAGACTATAGCATTTAAGGGGCAGGAAAAATTGCAATAAGGTGACGGACTTGGAAAAACAAAAAGGACGATCGTCCAATCAACGATCGCCCTTTGTTAACGAAGCCACAAAATTAGTTTTTGCCGTTCACTAATTTCGCAAAATTGACAAAGACATTGAAGGCGACAGGGAGGTTCTTTTCGTCTTGAATATCAAAGTCGGGACGGTGGTGGCCTTTGTGCTCACAGCCAAAGATGAAATACGCGGCCTGACCGCCGTGAGAGGCGACTTTACGGATAAGCCAAGAGCAGTCTTCAGAACCCGCCGCACCGTGGAAACGAGGCATAAGCTTCACTCCAGGCACCTTTTGGACGGCTTCTTCAATTTTTTCAATGCACTTCGGGCAAACGACCAGTGTTGAAGATTCACCGACGCGTTCAACCTTGGCGCTAACCTGATAAGCTTTTTCCACCCCTTCAATAATATGTTCAACATTGTCGGCCATGAAGTCATTGACTTCTTGGGTTTCACCGCGCACTTCCATTTCCATCGAAGCGTGTGCCGCGATAATGTTGCGGCCTTCACCGGCGACTAATTTGCCTACCGCAACGCGTGAGTCACCGTCTCCGTGGCGGGGAATGCCTTGAATCATCATCGTTGCGCAGGCGGCGGCGACTAAGGCGTTGTGACCCTTGTGCGGAGCATTGCCTGCGTGAGATTGAAGACCGGTAAAGGTGATATCGAATTTGGTAGAGGCAAGGAACCCACCGTCTTGAACCGTCACTTCACCGGAGTGGAAATTGCCGCCCACGTGACTGCCCACTAACCAATCCACATCATCGACAATGCCGGACTCGGACATGGGACGAGCACCGCGGACACCTTCTTCGGCCGGTTGGAAAAGAACCTTGAATTGACCGCAGAGTTCATCTTTGTGATCCCAGAGCCAATGAGCCACTGTCAGGCCAACAGCGCTGTGACCGTCGTGGCCGCAAGCGTGCATAATACCTGCGCGTTCGCTCGCAAATCCTAATTTGGCAGGCTCGTGGCTGCAATCGTCGGACTCACGGATGGGCAAAGCGTCCATGTCACAGCGAAAAGCCGTCACAGGACCGGGGCGACCCGTATCAATGATGGCGGCAGCCCCCGTATAGCCTTCAGTTTTTTCAAGAAACGCTTCTGGTACACCGTGCTTCTTGGCTCGTTCCATGGCGTCTTTGACTTCCGTTTCATTGCGGCCCATGACGAAAGCAGGATTAATCACTTTCGTGCCCAAAACGTAGGGGATACCCCATTGCTCCAAATGAGAACAGATGTGCCACATCGTCTCAAATTCTGTCCAGCCTAACTCGGGACGTTTATGCAGAGCACGACGTGTTTCAATCATCTCATCAATGTATTTTTCACTCATTTATTTCTCCTTTCCAAGTAGCATTAATTATGAAAGGAATAAAAAAATCGACAACCCGTGAAAACCGCCAAATAGTTAACTGAGTTAAAACGGCCGACCTTTAAAAGGCCGGCCGTCAATAGAACAAGTTGTTATTTTAGGGCGTTTTTAATACTGTCTGCGGCGACTTTATTGAATCGGTATTGATTATCCGTGAAGGTTCGCTTGGCGTGAAGCACTCGACCGGGCAAAACTTGCGGATGTGGTTTTTTCACTTCAACAAACGCTAAATCCAAAGCACCGTTTTCGCTGGAATGGATGCCGATGTCACGGCGGTCAATGTGTTGAGGGAAGTTAAGGGTTAAAACCTTCGTGCCGTTGATGGTTTGGATTTTGTAGGATCCATTGGCCACCTTGGGACCATCGACTTCGCAGAACACCTTGCCTCGCTTGGCTTCATAAATTTCAATGTTGCCGGTATTGCCTTTGCGGTTTGTAAAGCGAATGGCGTAAGGTTGAGAGCCTGAGCGCTTTTCGTATCGCAGGCAATTGGGAATCTTGCCCGAGAAGGCTTTCACAAAACCTTCAACGGTTTTCTGACCGGTAAAAATGTTAACTTCAGGAACAATGACTTCTGTTCGCAGGCTGGTCAGCGTGGGCACATAGGCAACCGAGCCCGCCGGGAATTTAGTCCACGAAGATACGGAATCGGATAATTTCGTGGATTTTCCATTTTGAAGTTTCAAATAAGACGCAATGGACTTATCAGAGACGTCATAGGCTTTTAATTCAACGGATAGCCCGCTTGATTGTCCTTGACGGATAACATTGACTTTGTTGCCCGCGACAGGTCGCACGACGTTGGCAACGGATGGTCTTTGTAAAACACCGTTTCTCACCGTCCAATCTTTACTCATACTGTAAGAGAAGTAGCGGGGAGTGCCTTTTGAAAATTCGCTTACCAAACGGTATTGGGAGCCTGTCTTTTTCCCGAGTTTAAAGAAGCTGCTGTTTTGATCGTAGAAATGGTAAACCCCGGTTTGAAAGGCACTCAATGTGCTGATATGGGGCAGGGGTTGGGGTTGGCCGGGTAAATCTGTGGCACAAGACAAACCGGCGAGCGTGAGTCCGAAAACCGCGCAGGCACTCAACTTAACGATAGAGGGCATAAGAGATCAACCTGAAGAGAGTCATTGAAGAACGCTTTGATTATAGGCAATGACTTTCAGAAAGTTGTTTCAGAAACACGGGGAATTGTTACGAGAAAGGCGAATGGTAGGCCCGGTGGGGCTCGAACCCACGACCAACGGATTATGAGTCCGCTGCTCTAACCGACTGAGCTACAGGCCCTTCCTTTTTTGAGAAAGGAGAAGTGATTTTAAAGCAAAGTTCTCTTTTGTGCGAATGATAGGTGCTCCCCGGTTAAAGGAGCTCCTTTTTCCACCCAAAAGAGCTTTCCGTTCTCAAGGGGCAGTTCTCATATATTTTTCGCGTTGCGCTGAGATAGTCTTCCATGGTCTTCGCTTTATAGATGGCTTTCACGGCGCGCTCAGCGTTGTCAAATAAATTGTGCTGAAAGAACCAATATTCCTTCATTCGCATCAGGGCATTTTTTACGTTGCCAAAGGCCACGCAATAGCTCTCTAAAAGGGCATCGTAGTAGGTCTGGATTTCTGACAAAGTTGCGCCAGCTCCGCCTTTGGCTTTTCGAAAGAGAGCGGGATCGGCCATTAGAGCCCGCCCGACCATGATGTGGGCAAGCGGCCGGTACTTTGCTTTCACTCTTTCAAGATCAGAGACTGTAATGACATCGCCGTTGAAGCCAATCGGCATCTTGAAAGTGTGGAAATAGTGCTCAAAGACTTCTTCTCTAATTTCGCCCTTATAAAAATCGGTTCTCACTCTCGGATGGATAGTGAGAGACTTCATCTGCGGATAATGGTTATAAACATCCGCTAAAAGATCAAATTCTTGTTCATCTGCCCACCCGATTCGGGTTTTGACAGAAATCCGAATAGGTAAATCCGCAGAGAAAATTTTGTCCAGAAAGCGTTGCAACTCAAAAGGTTCCCGAAGAAACCCGGATCCCTTTCCTTTGGCGACAACGGTTCCGGCCGGGCATCCCAAATTGAGATTGACTTCATCGTAACCCAAATCGGCGAGAGCCTTGGCGGCCCAGACAAAATCTTCCTCTCGACGGGTAAGAAGCTGAGGGACTGCTTTAATACCGATGTTGACGTCGGGCGCAAGTTCTCGCATTTGACGCTCGGTAAATCGAGGCAAAGTGGTCGGCGTGACAAAGGGGAGAAAATAGACGTCAGCGGCACCGAAAAAGTGAGCATGCACCCTTCTGAATGGAAAGCCTGTGAGGCCTTCCATCGGGGCAACGACCAACAAGGGATCAGTCATATCAGTTAAGTCCGGCTTTCTTTAATTTGTTTTCAAAGTCATTGAGCGAAGACCCCACCACTTTATGCAAAAGCAGCAGTGCAATCACGTTGGGGATCACCATGATACCGTTAAAGAAGTCCGAAAGCGTCCAAACTAAATTGACATGCGTGACGGCGCCTAACACCAAGAAAGCGCAGACAATCAGACGGTAGACAAAAATTCCGCGGCCATGGAAGAGGTAACGGACGTTTTGTTCACTGAAGAAATACCAGCCGATGATGGTTGAATAGGCAAAGAAGAAAAGACAGATGGCAACGAAGCCAACACCAGCCCCACCCAAGCCGACGGAATAGGCTTTTTGTGTGAGCTCAATACCGGTGGTGTCAAAATCCATAACGCCTGTCACGAGAATGACTAAAACCGTGAAGGTCACGATCAAAACCGTCGTGAAAACACCGAAAATGGCAACGAGTCCTTGTTCGGCCGGATGTTCTACCTTGGCAACAGCGTGAGCGTGAGGCGTTGTACCCATACCGGCTTCGTTAGAGAAAAGACCGCGGGCGACACCGAATTGCATGGCTTTGGCAACCGTCAGCCCCAAAGCGCCGCCACCCACGGCTTCCGGATTAAAGGCAGCGGTGAAAACCAAATCAAAGGCGGGAATAATCTGATCGTAGTGACAAGCCAACACGTAGCTGCCGCCAATCAAATAGAGACCGGCCATGAAAGGAACGAGTTTTTCCGTGACACTGGCTAGACGCCCCATGCCGCCGAACATGACAACGCCGGACAAAATGGCTACACCGATGCCGGAAGCCAGAAGCGGGATATCAAAGGCGTGATTGAGCGCTTGAGAGACTGTATTGGATTGCACGAGGCTGCCCATGCAGCCCATGGTAATGATGGCGACGGCAGAGAAAAAGACAGCCATGGGTTTAAATTTTGGCCCCAAGCCTAAAGACATGTAAAAGGCCGGACCGCCTACGACGCGGTCATTTTCGCCCGTCACTCGGTAGATTTGCGCTAATACGGCTTCGGCAAAAATCGTAGCCATGCCGAAAAATGCGGCAACCCATAACCAAAATAGGGCGCCGGGGCCGCCCGCAACGATGGCGGTGGCGGCGCCTGCCACGTTACCGGTACCCACTTGGGCGGCGACTGCGGTGGCTAAGGCTTGAAAAGAGCTCATGCCGGTTTGGTCGGCTCGTTTGCCAAAAAGTGTTGCGTTATTAAATAAAAAGCGAAGAGCGGTCGGAAAGAGGCGGATCTGCACGAAACGAAGTTTGAAGGTATAAAAAATACCGGTTCCGCATAAAAGCGGAATCAAAACAAACACGCCCCAAAGGACACTGTTGATATCACCGAATAATTGATTGAGAAAATCCATCTCTACCTCACATTCTCTTTAATGTGCACGGGAAAAAGCAGAAACTTAAAAGCGCACGCGTTGAAATTATTGAGTGCGAAATCGACTTGAACAGTTGGGTTAAGAGAACAAGAAGTTCTGACGCACGAATATAACTACAATGATTTGTCTGATTGTAACAAAGAAAAGCCGCCAGGCTCCTTTTGTTGTAAGCAAAAAGGAGTACGTGGCGGCAAAGTTACGGTTAACTCAGTTAAATAATTAACGATTCTTGGCGTAACGTCCGGCCAACCCGCTCATCCAAGGGAAAGCTTTTTCATGTTTTTCTTTAAATGCCTGAATGCTATCAATGTCTTTCATGGTGGCTTCAAGCATGTCAAGTCCTTCTAAGAGCATGGTTTGGTGACGTTCAGCTAAATCAAAGTGCCAGACCTTTGAACCGTCTTCTGTACGGATTTCTTTGTCTTTAACACTGATCGTCAGTTTGCATGGATGGGCGTCAGACAAATACGCGAAAAGTTCGGCAGAGGTTTGAGGAGAAATCCTAGCTGCCAATAAGCCGTTATTAAAACAGTTGGAATAAAAGATTTCGCCGAATCCGGCCGCAATGACAGCCCGAATGCCGTATTGCATCAGTCCCCATACGGCGTGTTCGCGGCTGGAGCCGCAGCCGAAATTCGGGCCGGCAAGAATAATTTGCGTATTTTCAAATCCCGGTTTATTTAACACAAAATTAGGATTCATCGCGCCATCGGGCAAATGACGGTGATTGTAAAGAAGCCCTTTGGCTAAACCTGACTTATCAATGCCGCGTAAAAATTGTTTCGGCATCAACTGATCGGTGTCCATGTTATCGACATTGATCGGGGCGGCGACGGCCGTCAACGTAATGAGTTTTTCCATGATGCTTTACTCCAATTCTGATTTCGGGCAAAGGTAACCCATGACGGCGCTGGCGGCAGCCGTCTCGGGGCTGACCAAATGGGTGTGGCTGCCCCGTCCTTGACGCCCTTCAAAGTTGCGGTTGGTGGTGGAAGCACAGCGCACACCGGTCTCTAAAATGTCGTCATTCATAGCCAGACATAAAGAGCAGCCGCTTTTGCGCCATTCAAAGCCCGCGTCTTTGAAAATTTTGTCAAGCCCCAATTCTTCAGCTTGGCGTCGAATAAGCATAGAGCCCGGGACAACTTGTGCGCGAACGCCGGGAGCTACATGACGGCCTTTGAGCACGCGGGCGGCGGCTTGCAAGTCGCACAAACGGGAATTGGTACACGAGCCAATGAATACGTGTTGAATGGGTGTCTTTCGAATGAAATCACCGGCTTTGAGATCCTGATAGTGAAGTGCGCGTTGGGCAGCTTCTTTGGCAACCGGATCGCAAAACGATTCCGGTGCAGGGATTTTTTCATCAAAGCCAATCGCTTGGTCGGGGCTCGTACCCCAGGTAACCATGGGTTTAACGGCACTGGCGTCAAGGGAAACTTCTTTATCAAAATGCGCTTGAGGATCAGAATAAAGCTCTTTTACGTAAGCCCTCATGGCTTCTTGATCGCTTGTCGAAAGATTTTTTGCGTGATCAAAGACCCATTGAAGCGACTTTTCATCCGGAGCAACAATGGCCCCTCTGGCGCCGGCTTCAACGGTCAAATTGCAAAGGACCATGCGTTCTTCAACAGAAAGCGCCTGAACGCCTTCGCCCGTGTACTCAACCACTAAACCTAACGCGCCGCGAGCCGTAATTTTTCTAAGCACAGCTAAAACCAAGTCTTTGGCGCTCGCCTCCGCGGTCAATTTTCCGTTGATGGTGATTCTCATGGTGCCGGCCATACGGTAGACAAGCGTTTGGGTGGCAAGGATGTGTTCGATTTCAGACGTTCCGATTCCAAAACCCAGGGCACCGATCGCGCCATGCGTTGTGGTGTGGCTGTCTCCGCAAATCACGACCATGCCGGGGCGAACCAGCCCTTGCTCTTCCATGACCACGTGTTCAATACCCTGAAGGGGATTATTGGGACCATAAAAAGCCGCGATGCCAAAGCGCTTGCAGTTGCTTTCTAATGTCTGAGCCTGAATAAGGGATGCTTCATCGTAAATTCGACGGGGCGTCTCGTCATGAGTCGGAATAATGTGGTCAACGACGCAAAGATGGGAGTCGGGGCTAAGCACATCAATCTTTCGTTCAATGAGTCCCGCGAAAGCTTGAGGGGAGGTGTATTCGTTGGCAAAGTGAATGTCGCAATACAAAAGCACAGTGTTGGAATCAATGACTTTAACAGTATGCGAGTCAACGATTTTTTGATAAAGCGTTTTTGCCATAGAGTCTCCTAGAAACAAGGCTACATTCATGTCTGGATAATTTTAATAAAAAAATATTAATTTAAGATAATTATTTATTATAAATTTGATCAAGTAGGAAGAATTTCCGTTTTGCAACAAAATTGACAAACACCGCATGGTTTCAGAACTTTTTGATGCGTAAAGTTTTTTCGTATTTTTAGGAATTTAGAATGTCCAAAAAATGGACATTGGCAACTTCCGTAACCTCCTGCGCGACTTTGGTCGGTTTCGGCAGTCTCATCACGAATCAATGGACGAAAAGGTAAAGCCACAATCAACGGTTTAGTCAGCAAGCTGCGACTTTTTGCTAGAGGATAGCCATGAAGTCACGGCGGTGTTCTTTGAGTAGCATGAGAAACTTCAAGGACGCCGGAGACAAATTGGAGTCTGTCCGATAAATCAGGTAGTAGCCCGTGTTTACGTGGAAATTTTCCACGTCTATGTTTACGAGCAGACCGTTTTTAACATCTTTAATGGTTGCCAATTCCGGTAGCGTCACTACGCCCAAACCACTGATCGCCATATTTTTCGCTAACTGCATTGAGTCAACGGTAAAGCCTCCTTTGTAAGCGGACAGTCCCTGTTCATCAAGCCATTCGTCTAATTTATTCTGAGAACGCGCCCCTTTTTCACGGGTGACAATGGAGGCTTCGGAAAACTCTTGAGCGGTTAAGGCTCGTCCGAGTTTGGCCCAGCGAGAGTGGGGACTGGCGACCGCCCGGTAGGGTTCATTGAGAAGCTGATATTGAATAATGTCTTTTTTACCCATGATGCGAGCCGACAACCCTAAATCCACGTCGTGCTCCATGACCCATTTGGCGACCTTTTCCGAATTACCGATTCGGACGTTGAAAGTCACGTTCGGATATTGATCGTGAAAGATTTCAAGCATGTCGGGTAAGTAGTAGGTGCCGATTAATGAAGAAGCGCCGATGGAAATATGGCCGCTTTCCAAATTGTTGAAGTCTTCAAACGCTACTTCAATATCATCGAAGAGGTGAAAAAGCTTTCGGGTATAGCTAAAGAGAATTTCCCCTTGAGGCGTCAGTTCAATTTGTTTTTTACTTCTGTCGAAAAGACTCACCCGCAGAGAGTGTTCAAGCCGCTGAATCTGCTGACTCACAGCGGGTTGCGTCAAATAGAGTTTTTGAGCAGCCTTAGTAAAACTTTTCAGTTGTGCAACGTGGTGAAAAGTCTTTAGGGGATCGAGATCCATCATGATAGTTTATATCCATAAGTTTTCTTAAAAATTTTACTCCATAAAAACCCTTATTCTTATATTTTTTTAAACAAAGATTCAAAAAAGATACATAAAAACAATGACATATAAACCATAAAAATAACTTATGTGTTTGATATTAATTATTCATTTTTCTTTTAAAGAGTGTGGGATAACAATGAAAACAAAAAGGTGTGACATTGTTTTTTAGGAGAATAATCATGTCAAAGGAAATTGAAAGAAAATTTTTAGTGGTCGGCGATAAGTGGCGCGAACTCGCCGCCGGCACTCAGTATCGTCAGGGCTATTTAAATAGCGTCAAAGAACGCACGGTGCGTATCAGGACGATTGCCGATAAGGCGTTCTTGACGGTAAAGGGTCCCACGGTGGGTGTTACCCGCATGGAATTTGAATATGAAATTCCGTATGACGATTGCGTGCAAATGTTGGATCACTTGGCCGAACAACCCATCATTGAGAAGAATCGCTACAAGATTCCGATGGGTGGTCATGTTTGGGAAATTGATGAATTCTTGGGTGTCAACAAGGGTTTGATCGTCGCTGAAATCGAATTGGGCAGCGAAGACGAAGCTTTTGAAAAACCGGATTGGATCGGTGAAGAAGTTTCCGGCGATCCTCGCTACTTCAACAGCAACTTGGTTGCTCATCCGTATTCAACGTGGGAAAAATAAAGGAGACGATCATGACCGATACCTATGCTAAGAACACCGCCATTTCTGCCAAAGACGCTGAAAAATTGACACCTCGCGCTGAATTTCGCGTGTTTGGTCAAGGCATCATTGAGCCTTTGAAGGCCAAAATGTGGGATGCGAAAGCGACGCTTTACAAAGTGCGCGTGATGCCGAAAGAAACCTACATTCTTTCCAAGAAGACCGATGAAGCCAATGTGAAGGTTCGTGACGGTCTTTTGGACATTAAAACCAAGGTTGGCGAAACCGATCAAGGTTATGAAATTTTCCAACCGCGCGGCAAATTCCAATTCCCGGTGAAAAAGGAAGAACTCGCCACGATTCTGTCTCACCTGATGGTCGAAATTGAATTGACGCAAGACGAATACACGTTTGATGAATTCTGCGCCATGGTCACGGCTCATCCGGATCTGACATTAGTCGGCGTGGAAAAGAAGCGCTATGGCTTCTCAGTCAATGGCATCATCTGTGAATTCGCCTATGTTTGGATGAACGGCGCGCAAGTGGAAACAGCTTGCTGCGAAAGTGAAGACTACGCCGGTATGCAAAGTGCTGTGGAAGCCTTGGGCTTGGCCGGTATGCCTAACGTGAATTATCTGAAGGCAGCTAAGAAGGTAGTCGGCTTTTAATAGCTTGTTTTACCAATTTAAAGAGAACTGTTTATGACAACGTCTGCTGTTAAAACACCTGTCACGGATTATGATCCGTTAGACATGAATAATTACTCGCTCAATAAGCTACCGAAGCGGCCGCTTAGCAAAGTGGGTAAATTCTGTCAGACATGGGGGTTGCTGATTGCGGCGGTGATGTTCGTACTGTTTTCGTACGTCATCCAATTTCCGATTCTGGACGCCAAGCAGCAAATCATGTTCGGTCTGTTTGCAACGGCCCTCTTTTTGTGGATCAGTGAAGCCGTACCGAACTACGTTACCTCCATGCTTTTGATCTGCGGTTTGGTTTTAACCGGTTTGCTTAAAGCCAAACCCGCCATGGCCACATTAGGTGACCCCACCATTTGGTTGAACGTATCCGCCTTTATTATGGCCAGCGCTATGGTGAAAACGGATCTTGTCAAACGTGTGGCCCTGTACATGATTCTGCGTTTCGGTAAAAACGCGGGCATGATCTTCATGACGTTTCTGGCGATTAACATCATTTTGGCTGCGTTCGTGAATGCAACGGCTGCCAAGGCCGCCCTCATGATGCCGCTCTTTATGGTGGTGAGCGCCGTCTACGGTGCCCCGGGGACCGACACGACCAACAACTTTGCCCGTAACTTGGTGTTGCACAACTTGCTCATGATTAACGCAAGCTGCAATACGTTTATGACGGGTTCGGGTGCCAACCTTTTGGGTGTCGCGCTGTTGGCCGGGGCCGGTGTCAGCGTGTACTACTTTGACTGGTTTGTCGCGGGGCTGCCCCTTGTTTTGGCTTTTGGTATTTTGTCCTACGCGATCGGTGTTCGCTTTGTGTTCCCGTTGACAAAGAAAGACCGTGAACCGAAGTTGGAAGGCGGTCGTGAAGCGTTGCAAAAAGCCTATGACGAATTGGGTCCTGTGAAGAAAAATGAAGTCAAGGCGGCCTTGATTTTCGGTTTGATCTTGCTTGTGTGGGCCACCGATAAACTTCACGGTTTGAATTCCACCGTGGTTGCCATGTTGGGTGCGGTCATTATGCTTTTGCCGCAGGTCAAACTTTTGAACTGGAACGATGTGGATATTCCCTGGCATCTGATGATCTTCTCGGCGGGCGCGTACTCTTTGGGCGCAGGTCTGACGGCAACCAAGTTGATGGACGTTTTGACCATTCAATTGATGCAACAGCTCGGCATGGAAACGATGTCTTACTTCACGCTCTACGCTGTGTTGACAGCCATCTTCATCGCCAGCCACTTCATTTTCCAAAGTAAGAACATGCGTACGATCATTTATATGCCGATTGTGATCGGTATCGCGCAAACTTTGAAGATCGATATCTTGGCTTTGGCTATGCCGGTCGCATTGTGCATCAACTGCTGCTGGTCGTTGCCCTTTAACGCTAAACCGAATGCAATGCTCTATGGTACGAATAAGTACACAATGGGTGAATCCTTCAAGTATGGCTTCATCATGAGCGTTTTGTATTGGGTCTTGTTGTTGATTGCCGGTGCAACATACATGCACTGGATGGGGATTTGCCCGAGCTTCTTCTAACCGAGTGTTAAATTCGGATCGGCTCATCAGGGCCGATCCGTTTTCTGTTGAGATAGAGCTGATGATCGAGGAAAAACTAAAAGTTCAGGGACAACAGCTTGAGATTCAGCAGCATTTGTCATTTGAACCCGGTGCCAAACAGATTCGCTACCGGATTGAAACGTACATTTTCTCTCCCGTTTCTCTTCAAATTAATGGAGAAAACTACAAGGCGGCCGATTGTCTGCGTTTTTTCAAAAATTTCATTCGACTCAGACCACCTTCCATCGATTTAGAGCATTTTGCCAATGATTCGGTTGTATCCGATCATCTCTCAGAGACTTTGGCGCAAATACAGAGGCTACCGACGGAACTTGCGCGAGAGCGTTTTTTGCAAGTCAATAAGCTCTTTGCTTTAACGTATAAAAGAAGTCTAAGGCTTAAAACACATAGTCTTTATGATGAATTGGAGCTTCAAGATTCAGAAGCCCGCCACTATGTGGATTTGATTCAAAAAGCTTTGAATGTTTATCGTTTGCAAGCTGAGCAGTTGCGTGTAATCGGTAAAAAAATCGGTTCTGAATGCGATGTATTTTGTGACGAATTTATGAGTGTGATCACTTTGTATTATCTGCAAAAAATGATTGTTCGTATACAAAGAGAGTCGTCAAAAAATATTTTGCTTTCCCTTTGGGAATCGGAAAATCTCTACCGCAAAGAACACCATAAGGAAAGTTTTTCTGAGCAAAGTAGCCAGGAGCAACAGCTTTACCGTTGGCGATTGTTGACCAAATACGTGAGCAGTTGTCTATTTCTTAATATCAAACCACACGCGGGTCCCACTTTTTTAGTGCATTCTTTATATGGATTTGCCGCGGCGGTTTCAATGATCTTTGCCACCGTCATTGCCTTTGCTTGGCAGGGACAGTACGGAGCTTTAAGCGCTAATCTTTTCATTGCACTGGTTATTGGTTATATCTTTAAAGACAGAATCAAAGATTTATTGAAAGAACAACTGTCAAAACGTTTTAAAAAATGGATTCCGGATAGGCGCTTGGAAATTTTGCGTGATGAACGTTATCACGTTGGCGATTGCAAGGAATCATTTGAATTTTTTGATGTCAGACGTCTGCCGGAGCCCGTGCGTCAGTTGCGTCAGAAAGCGCAAAGCGTCAAAGGGATATACGACTGGCGATTTGAAAGCATATTGCTTTATAAAAAAGAGCTGACCGTTAAAACGGATCCGGCCCTTTTTCGCGACACCCGTTATGGCCTAATGGACACCACGTGGTTTAATCTGATGCCGTTTTTAAATTTCATTGATATTGATGAAGCGGATTTGCCGGTTGCCGATGATTCATCCATGCATATTTCCCAAGCGGACAAAATTTATCACCTCTATTTTGTCCGCAGGCTTTTTACTTTGACTGCTGACAAGCGTGAGAGCGTCAAAGATGAAATTATCCGTGTTGTCTTAACCAACAAGGGGATTAAGAGCATGAAAACACTGGATATTTAGCGGCTTTCTAACGGTTTCGTTTTCTCTTTCAGCCATCGCTGTTCGTCTTCATTTAAAAGCGGTCGGATCCTGCGGTAGACCTCCTGATGGTAGTTATCAATCCAGTGTCGTTCACTTTCGGATAAGTCTTCTACAATGATGGCCTCTTTTTCAAATGGTAAGAACGTGACGGTTTCAAATTGCATGAATTGACTGAATTCATTTTTCACATCTTTTTGAACCAATACAGCATTTTCAAGCCGGATGCCGTGTCTGCCCGGTTTATAGATGCCGGGTTCGTTTGAAAAGAGCATGCCTTCTTGAAGCGGCGTATTAAGCGCCCATGGGAAAGCGGGGGCAAAATCGGTAATGATTTTCCCAGGCCCCTCATGGATATTGAGTAGGTAGCCGATTCCGTGGCCTGTCCCATGATTAAAGCTCTTGAATTCATTCCACTGGACAGACTTTACGATGGCATCAAGCAAATTCCCTGTGGTGCCGTAGGGGAATTTCTGGGTCGCTAACTTAATGTGACACTTTAGCGTCAACGTGTAGTCATGCTTCATTTCTTCGGTCAAAGGGCCTACTTTGACCGTCCTTGTCAAGTCAGTACTTCCACATTTGTAGTGCGCGCAGACGTCAAAAAGCAGGAATCCTTGAGCTTTGATTGATGCGCTCATTTTTTCGGTCGGTCGATAGTGAGGCAACGCGGCATTTTCCGCATAACCGACAATCGGGCGATTGGCCGGTTGTACGTAAAGTGGATCAAGTTTTCGGAATTCTTCCAGTTTTTGTCCTACTTGGTATTCATCCAATAAGCCCGAATCAGCGTTAGCTTCAATCCATCTCATTAAGCGGATAACAGCCGCGGCTTCACGCCGGTTGGCTTCTCGGATGTTGTTTTGTTCACCGGGCGACTTCATGGCCTTGATTGCGGTGATAAGATCCGGTCCATCATGAATGAAGCAACTTTGAGGGACAGATTTGTATAGTTTGAACGGTGTTTTGAACGGATCTGTGTAGACCACTGACTTTGCGGGAATTAGAGAAACTAATGAATTAATGTCCTGATAGTTGTGCAGTACCCAACCGTCGTCACACAGACGAGCGCGGATACAGTCTGAAAGTTTTCCCAAATCTGTACAAAGGTGCGCTTCTTTTTGGCTAACCAAGGCGTATGCATGGAAAAATGGATAAAGCGGATTGTCATGACCGCGCAGATTGGTGAGCCACGCTATATCGTCTAAACCGCAGAGAATCGTAACAGTGTTGCGACCGTAGGCGAGAAGTTTTTCCCGAAGTTTGGTTAATTTTTCAACTCGTGTTTCAACGGCGTACTGCGCTTCAAGCTCCCAGACAGGATCGGTTGGAATGCTGGGGCGATCATCCCAGATCTCTGCAACAAAATTTCTGTCAGATGAAATAACTAAATTTTCAACCGAGAGTTTTTCTTTGAAGTCTTGAAATTGAGCTTCGCTTAGCACTTCGCCGTCGATAGCGACAGTATCGTCCTTTTGCAGTCGATCACTTAACCATTCGTACCACAGCGGTGCTTGAGGCGTTGCAATAGTGTTGATATGAAAAGTATTTTCCGGTATTTCACGTTGAGCCTGTGTAGTGTAACGGCCATCTGTCCAAAATTCAGCTTCTTTGTCGGTGAGGATCGCATAGCCCATGCTGCCGGTAAAACCGGTTAACCACTGAACGCTTTTCCAGTAATCGGCAACCGATTCAGACTGGTGAGGATCGGCAGAACTCACGTAAAGTGCTTTAACATTGGCTTTTTGCATCCGTTTTCTCAAAGCCAGTATTTTTTGGGCAGTGTCCATATCAAACCTCATGAGAATCTATTTAACCAGTCTACTCGGCATGTGAAATGATACCTAGGCAACTTGCTGTATTTGATTGCAAAAAAAATCTCAGGCCTAATTCTTCAGAGCGTAAACTGACTGCAGGACAAAAAAGTCCGTTTGGAGTGACTGATATGCAAAAACTTCTTTCTTGCGCGGTGGCTTTTGCCCTTTTCTCCGGTGTTGCCAGCGCTTCTTCGAATTTAGTGGTTTCAACCGAAGGTGGTCAGTTGGAAGGTTTTACGAAGACCGTTCCCGGCACTCGATCCCAAGTTGAAACCTTTTTGGCTGTGCCGTTTGCGGCAGCTCCGGTTGGAGAGAACCGTTGGAAGAGCGCCCAACCGGTTGTTCCATGGAAAGGTGTTAAGAAAGCCAATACTGCTCCTCAGGCGTGCCGTCAGGGGGATGTCGGCAGTGAAGATTGCCTTTATGTCAATATTTATCGTCCGGCCGGAACAAAAAAGGATGCCAAGTTAGCCGTTGGTGTTTATGCTCACGGGGGCGGCAACACGGGCGGCAATGCAACAGAGCATGATGGCGCGCGTTTAGCCACCGAGAACAACATCATTGTTGTGACACTTCAGTATCGTCTCGGAGCCTTCGGTTTTCTGACATTGCCCGGCATGGATGAATCAGCCGGCAATTTCGGTGTAACGGACACTGAGGCGGCTCTTGCTTGGGTGCGTCGCAACATCGCTGACTTTGGAGGTGATGCCGATAATGTTGTTCTGATGACCGAATCTGCAGGATCCACCAATGCCTGTCGTATTTTGGTTGATCCAAAGGCGAAAGGATTGGTTGACGGTGTGATTTTGCAAAGTGAAGACTGTATTCATGATGTTGATACGGTTAAGCAGGCCCAGGCTCGCTCAGAAAAGTTTCTTAAGCTGACAAAATGCGATCAAGCCAAAGACGCTTTAAGTTGTGTTCGCAAACTCTCAACCGAACAGGTAGCGGTAGCCAGTAAGTCGGTTGGACTTTGGAATCCGGTTTCCGACGTTCCAGCAGTTGAAGCCATTCGTCAAGGAAAGTGGATCAAAGTTCCGGTGTTATCAGGCTCTAACAAAGAAGAAGGACGTTCAGCCGGCACGGCTTATGCGGATTGGAATGCTAAGGACTATGAAGCTTGGGTGAAGCGTTTGGTTGGGGAAAATGCGCCTGAGGCACTAAAACTTTATCCGGCTGATAAATATCAAGGCAAGTACGCTATTTCGTATGTGATCGGTGATTTCATCACCGACAGCGGCATGCGCGGCTTGGGAGGATGCACCAACTTAACGTTGGCTCAAGAATTAAGCAAGGATAAGTCAGTGGCAACCTATATCTACACTTTTGAAGATTCAACGGTGCCGACTAGCAGAAAATTCGCTGATTATGATGACGCGGCCAGCCACGCTTCGGAATTGACGTATTTCTTCCCGGATGCCGGACAATACCAAGCTCGTTCAGCCAAGATGACTGGAGCTCAAAAGGCACTGGCCAAAGAAATGAGACAATATTGGGGCAATTTTATTAAGAGTCAAAATCCTAACGGAAAATCACTACCGCAGTGGAAACGATTCTCCGATGATGGCGGCTCAATGATGGCGTTGCGTCTGAATGGCCAATCTCAGACTGTTCCTGCAAGTTATTTCTCTGACTTGCATCAGTGTAAGTTCTGGCACGCCATTCCGATTGTTTTAGATCGCGGCGATCGTTAATTTTTAGTTTTTTGGGGCGCTTTTGGGATGAGAGTCTTTATCCTGAAAGCGCTTTTTTTTTTGCAATGGCCAGATTATTTTGAGACGATATGGTTGCAGGTGTTTGTAGGAGAAGCTGATGATTCAAGCTATCGATGTTCTTAAACAGCAAATTGATTGTGTTTTAGGGCGAAAACCTTGTGAAATACGATTGATAAATGTCCGTCTTATTGACGTTTTAAGTGGAAAGATTTTCGACGGCGCACAGATATTTATTGATGGTGGAAAGGTTATTGACGTGGGGCTTTCTTGTCGAGCCATCGCAGAAAAAACGATTGACCTTGATGGGGCATTTGTTGCTCCGGGTTTTATCGACGCGCACGTTCACATTGAATCCGGGATGCTTTCTCCGATTCAGTTCGCACGGCTAATCGCTCCCTTGGGGACAACGACAATCATCGCGGATCCTCATGAAATTGCTAATGTGCTGGGGCTCGATGGCATCCGCTTTATGATGAACGAAGCTGAAAAAGCGGAAATAAACATTCACTTCATGCTCCCGAGCTGCGTTCCGGCGACGTCGTTTGAAACGTCTGGCGCTCATTTGAATGCCGATGATTTAGGCAAATTGATTGACGAACCGGAGGTTCTCGGTCTTGCAGAACTGATGAATGTGCCCGGTCTTTTGGCTTGTGATGAGGATATTTTGAAAAAGGTCCTCATGACCCGTCGTTATGGTAAATTAATCGATGGTCACAGTCCATTGACCTCGGGAGCTGAGTTATCGGCGTACGCCTTAAGCGGTGTTGACAGTGATCATGAATGCAGCACTGAAAACGAAGTTCAGGAGCGGATTAGTCGAGGGATGACGATTTTTATGCGTGAAGGCTCGGCCGGACAGAATGTTTCAGTTTTAAGCCGCACTGTTACGGATAAGAACAGTCGGTTCTTCTGCCTGTGCACGGATGACGCCTCTCCTGACGATGTGCTGGCTAAAGGACATATCAATAATGTCGTGCGTCGCGCAATAGCCTGTGGCGTTGATCCGATGGAAGCTTTCAGGATGGCGACGATTAACACAGCTTTACATTTTGGTTTGAAAAACAAAGGAGCTCTTGCTCCTGGCCGTGACGCTGATTTTGTCATTCTGGATGATATGGAAAACGTGACTGTTAAATCGGTCTGGGTCGCCGGAAAACAAATTGCTGAGCATGGGCGAATGATTACAGACGAGCCCGACTCACACGCGCTTATCTCGACTGGCAACACGGTTCGGGTGGGACGTCTGGATAAATCAAGTTTCGATATCGTGACTCACTCGGGATTAGCCCGTGTCATTGGACTAAACGACGGTGATTTGGTGACAGAGTCATTGGTTTTGCCGGTTAAAACAGACAGCGCCGGTCATTATGAATCAGAGCTCAATCCCGGGCTTTTAAAAGTCGCTGTTATTGAACGCCACCACGCTACGGGCCATGTCGGACTTGGGTTGGTGAAAGGCTTTGTGGAAGAAGGAAAACGCTTTAATGGCGCCATTGCCAGCACCATTGCCCACGATTCGCACAACATCGTTGTGACCGGCGACAATGACGATGATATGTTGGCTGCGGTTGACGCGCTAAAAGCGATGCAAGGTGGGATAGTGTTGGTTCGGGAAGGATGCGTAGTTGAATCTTTGAGCCTGGAAGTCGGCGGTCTCATGACCCAAAAGCCAGCCGCAGTCACCGCTGAGCGAAAAAAACAGTTAATCAGAACCGCTCATAAAAAATTTCATGTCGCTAGCGGTATGCATCCGGTAATGACATTGAGTTTCTTGCCTTTGGCAGTGATCCCATACTTAAGAGTGACTGATCTGGGACTTTTTGATGTCAATCAACTAAAGCACGTGGGAATTGATCCTCGGGCAGATAACAACTGAAGTCGCATTGAAGGCATCAACAGAAAGTTGATGCCTTCATACGTACAAGTCATCAAAGAAAAGCTGTGACAACCACGATCCAGCAGGGGATGGTCAGAATGGCCGCCAGTGTATGGGCGGTCGTAATGCCGGCAACGAGTGGAGCATTGCCCCTCATGCTAGCCGTCATTACGTAGCAAGACTGTGCCGTCGGCAACATGGCAAAGATCATCAACGCGCCCGATGCCGCCGGAGCTAAATCAAACACCAAACAGAAGAGCAGCGCGACGGCCGGTGTCGCCACCAGGCGTTCCACGGTGTTGGCCGCGATCAGTTTCCATTCGGACTTCATTCCGCTTAACCTTAAGCCGGCGCCGATGCACAAAAGCCCCATGGCTAGCGAGGCGTTTCCTAGAGACTTGAAAAATGTCATGGCGACAGCCGGTACAGGGATTGAACCTAAATTAACAATCAATCCCAAAGTTGTCGCAATAATCAAAGGATTGGTGACAATGGCCTTGATGGTTTTAGCCAACACATTGCTTTTACCGGCTGTTTGTTCACGCTGGGCAACGGCACTGGCTAAAGCCGCCACGGCAATGGAATTGCTGATCGGAACCCAAAAAGCGATCAGAAGCGACATTAACGCTAAGCCTTCTTGACCGAATAATCGAGACACCAATGCAAATCCAACGTAGGTGTTGAATCGAAAACCGCAGTGAAAGGCGGAAGCATGCGTAATCGGGTCCGCTTTTACAAAATAGCGAATCAAGTAAGACATCACGACGGCGCACATCATGGCGCTGATGGCGACCACGAGGTAAAGGCCCGCTTCTCCCAGTGTGAGATTAGAGGTGGCAACTGATGTAAAGAGCAGTGGCGGGAATAAAACATAAAAGACAATTTTTTCGGCTCCCTTCCAAAACGTTTCATTGAACACACCGTCATGGAAGAACTTCATCAAAAGAAAGCCAACCAAGATCACCAAGAAATCAGGAAGGATGAGTAAAACGCTAAGCATAATATTTTGATCTGAAAATTCTTAATATCAGTTCAGTATAAGATTTTGAATAAAATAAGAAAAGCGAATATTTCTTCTATTAATCATTCCAGTTCTTCATAATGTTATGACAATCACAAAATTTAGGGCCTTTCTTGCAACGGTTGAGTGCGGCAGTTTCACAGAAGCGGCTAAGCGTCTCTACTATACGCAATCAGCGGTCAGTCGCATGGTGTCTGACCTTGAAAACCAGTGGGGCGTTGCGCTTTTGAATCGCAAAAAAACGGGATTGACTTTGACGCCGGCCGGCGCTGCGCTTTTGCCTTTCATACGGCAAATTTGTAGTGACGAAATGCGTCTCAATGGTGTTCTTCAGGACATGACGGGTTTAAAAAAAGGCGTTGTTCGCTTAGGAACCGTGACAGCCGTTGCTAACGAGTGGCTTCCCGTTGTATTGAAAAAATTGATGCAAGAAGCTCCGGGAATTGAGTACGAAGTGTTGATCGGCAATGGTGATGTTATCAATGATTGGCTCAAAGAAGACCGCATTGACGTTGGTCTATTTACGCCGAAACATGATGGAAATTTAAATGCTGAACTTTTGCATTTAGACGAATTTCGCGTGATTTTTCCGAAAGGGCATCCATTGTCTAAATACAAAAGGATTCCATTGAGAGCACTGCAAGACTATCCCTATATCCTTCATGGTGCTAGTTGGTGCAAGGAATTAGAGAATAGATTGAAATATGGCAAACAAAGAATTCCTGTTCGTTATACAACCGTTGGAGCAACTTCCATCGTTAATCTTGTCAAGGCAGGCATTGGTGTGAGCATTTTGCCGGAACTACTTTTGGAAAATGACAAAACTAAAGTGGAAAGTCGTCCAATTGATCCTCCGTTATATCGAAAACTTTTCGTAGTTACCCATGGAACGCCGACCATGCCTGCTGTTAAGGTATTTCTTGAGAGACTGCCGGCACTGCTCAATAAAAGAGCAATAAAACGTTAGAAAAAAACGAATATTTTTCGTTATCTAGAGCTGTTTCCTGAAATGGGGAAACGGCTTTTGTTCATCAAAATTTCACAAAGCCGTCACTTTGAGGTCATATCCACGTTTCACAATAGCGCACAAGTTCAGACGATAAATGATCAAAAATTCTTTTTATAAGGAACTTCATTATGAAACGTACTTTGATTTCTGCTTTAGTGGCCGGCTGTGTTGGTTTGGCTTCTTTTGCCGCTGCTGCCGGAACCGTGGTTGTCAACGGTTCCACGACTGTTTTGCCCGCCATGCAAAAAATCAGCGAAACGTTCATGGCTAAACATAAAGATATTCAAGTGTCCTTGTCCGGCGGCGGTTCCGGCCATGGCATCAAATCTTTGATGGATAAGACGACGGATGTGGCCATGGCCAGCCGTGATATGAAGCCCGCAGAAGTTGAAAACGTTAAAAAGAACGGAGGCGAAGCGGTTCGCTTCACGGTCGCTGTCGATGCCATTGTTCCGATCGTTCACCCGAAGAACACGGTGAAGGACTTGAGCATGCAACAAATCCGCGACATCTATGCCGGTCGTATCACCAACTGGAAGGAAGTTGGCGGTCCTGATGCCCGTATCACTGTCGTGAGCCGTGACTCTTCTTCCGGTACGTTTGAAACGTGGGAAGAACTAGTGATGAAGGGTGAACGTGTTCAACAACGCGCTCTTTTGCAAGCTTCTAACGGTGCTGTACTTCAAACTGTTGCCAAGAACCCGAATGCCATCGGTTACGTAGGTTTGGGTTACATCACGAAGGATATTAAGGGTTTGAGCATCGGTGGCAAGGTTGCTTCTGCTGAAACCGCATTGTCTCGTGAGTGGCCGCTTGCCCGTGATCTTTATCTCTTCACGAATGGTCAACCTGCGGGAGATGTCAAGACCTTGATTGATTACGCTTTGTCTCCTGAAGGTCAAACTTCTGTGAAAGAAGTCGGCTTCGTTCCGTTGCCTGCTAAGAAATAATGGACTTTACGAACCCTTTGAGAATTCGTTATGACGTTACTGAAACGAGGCGAGGGGTTTGAAAAGTCTTTGGCAGCGATAGCCATGCTCTCAATTGTGGCTCTCGCTGCCATTTTGGTTTTTCTTCTCACCCAAGCTCTGCCTATTTTGAAAGAAGTTCCGTTCTTCACCTTCTTATTTGGAACAGAATGGTATCCGACGGGGCCGAATCCTGATTTTGAAATCGGTGCGCTTTTGGTGGCAAGCCTTGCCGTGGCTGCGACCACCACTTTAATTTCATTACCAATGGGGTTGTTAACCGCCGCCTATTTGGCCTATTTTGCCAGTCCTCGGGTTCGCAGTATTGTTAAACCGGCAATCGAATTATTGGCCGCCTTGCCTTCCGTTATCGTCGGTTTCTTGGGTATGGTGGTTGTTGCCCCTTGGTTGCAGGAGTCTGTTGGTTTGGACTCCGGTCTTAACTGGCTCAACGCTTCGGTGATGTTGAGCTTGATGTGTATTCCGTTCATCTGCTCCATCTCTGAAGATGCCTTACGAAATGTACCGGTTGCGCTCTCGGAGGCCTCTTTGGCTCTAGGAGCCACCCGCTGGGAAACACTCTACAAGGTGCAGTTTCGCTATGCCCTAGGTGGTATTGGCACCGCCATTATGTTGGGTATTTCCCGTGCCTTGGGTGAAACGATGGTGGTATTGATGGTCGCCGGTGGCGCAGCCATTATTCCGGAAAGCCTCTTTGACCCGCTGCGTCCGATGACGGCTTCGATTGCCGCAGAAATGGCAGAAGCCGCTGTGGGATCGACCCATTACTACGCGCTTTTTGCCACAGGCCTAGTGCTTTTTGTGACTACCTTTATTTTTAACGCTTTGGCTTTCTTCTTAACGAAGAAATTCCAGATTGGCGGCAAGCATTAAGGGGATGAGAGAGATGTCTGTTGAACGTAATCCAAATTGGCGTTATGCCTATCAGCACATCGGCATCACTTTGATGCGTCTGACGACACTTATCAGTGCCGGTGTGATTGTCGCCATCTTGCTTTATTTGCTTGATAACGCATTACCTGCCCTGTCCTGGGAGTTTGTTTTTGATTCACCCCGAGACATGATGACAGCGGGTGGCGTTTGGCCTTGCATTGTCGGTACCTTTTGGCTTGCTGTGGGCGCAACGGTGATTGCTTTGCCTCTCGGGGTTTGCACGGCTGTGTATTTGACCGAATACGGCGGATCGGGGCGTTTCGTTGAAGCAATCCGTTTGGCTGTTTCTAACCTCTCAGGTGTGCCGTCCGTTATTTTTGGTTTATTCGGCTTAACGTTCTTTGTGACAATCTGCGGATTCGGCGTGAGTTTACTTTCCGGTGTGCTCACTCTGGCCGTCTTGGCTTTGCCGATTGTGATCAACACAACGGAGGCTGCTCTAAATCAAGTGCCGCAGGCCTGGCGTGAAGCATCATTGGCGCTCGGAGCCAATAAGCAGCAAACGATTTTTAAAATCATTTTGCCGGCCGCTTTGCCCGGAATTTTAACCGGCAACATTTTGGCCCTGTCTCGTGTGGCCGGTGAAACTGCCGCCATTATGTACACGGCAGCGGTGTTTTACACACCGAAAATGGGTGACTCGATTTTGGATCCGGTGATGAGTTTGCCGTACCACATTTATGTGTTGGCGACCTCAAGCGTGGATGTGGACGCGACCCGTCCGATGCAATACGGTACAGCCTGTCTGTTGGTGCTGATGGTGTTGGGCTTGAATTTGGTTGCTCTTTTCATTCGTCAGCGTGCCCAACGAAAAATTGCGCGTCAGTAATACTTGATTCTGAGGTACACCAGGCGGTCTTTTAGGCCGCCTTTTTTATGCTCAACGGCGTTATAGTTAGCCTTGTGAGCCGAAATATCCGGCAGTCTGTTCTCAAAGAGGTGTTAAATGGATCATCAACAAAAAGCGCAAGCACTCGTGGAACGATTCTTAAGTTATTTGGCCATCAGCAGCCAAAGCGACCCTAAAAATAAAGTGGTGCCGAGCTCTGAAGGCCAGTGGACGATGGCCAGGGTGTTAGAAGCCGGTTTAAAGCAGATGGGTTTAAAAGAAGTCGAAGTTGACGAGCATGGTAACGTAACCGCTTATTTGCCGGGTACTGTCAAAGATGTTCCGACAGTTGGATTTGTTGCTCACGTGGATACGGTTGATGTCGGCTTGTCTGCGGAAATTCACCCGCAAGTGATTCATTACACAGGGGGAGACGTTTGTTTGAATCAAGCAAAAGACATTTGGATTCGGTTGGCAGAACACCCAGAATTATCCAATCATGTCGGCGAAGATATTATCTTTACAGATGGGACCAGTGTTTTGGGAGCTGATAATAAGGCGGGCGTCACGAATATCATGACCGCTTTGGAAATTCTCGTTACCGAGCAAATTCCTCACGGTGATATCCGCGTGGCTTTTGTACCGGATGAGGAAACAGGTTTGCGGGGTTCAAAGCTTTTGGATTTGAATCGTTTCAAAGTGGATTTCGCTTATACGGTTGATGGCGGAGAATTAGGGCAATTGGTTTATGAAACCTATAACGCCGCGGAAGTGCACATTGATATTGAGGGTGTGACGACGCATCCGGCTAGCGCCAAAGGCGTGTTGCTTAATCCGATTTTGGTAGCCGTTGATTTGATGGCCAATTTCAACCGTCTGGAAACGCCTGAAAATACCGATGAACGTGAAGGCTACTATTGGTTTAAGAATATGTCTGCCAATCCAGCGCGGGCTCATTTGCAGATTAATATCCGCGACTTCGATGACAAGACATTCGAAGCTCGCAAGCAGTATGTGCGCGACGTTGTGCAACTGGTGTCCAAACGCTATCCGCGTGCCAAGATTAGCGCCAACATTGAGGATATTTACAGAAACATTTCCGGCGGCTTAGGCGAAGATCGTTATCCAATTGATGTCATGTATGAAGCGTTAAAGAGCCTGAACATTGAACCGAAGACTGTTGCGATGCGTGGCGGCACGGATGGCTCGGCTTTGACCGCCCGCGGTTTGGTTACCCCGAACTATTTCACGGGTTCCTACAATCACCATGGCTATGCGGAATTCATGCCGATAGAAAGTTTTGTGGCCTCTTTGGATATGACCTTAAAAGTTATTGAATTAATCAGCAAAGGCCGCTAAAACGAAAACGCCGGCAGAAATTTTCTGCCGGCGCTAATTGAGTGTGTGCCCGGCATGGCACTTAATCTAACGGGTGAAAGTCCCGAGGGCGGTTG
>OGFY01000590.1_pt1 | contig 34196 bp, 60 predicted proteins | sample 1570951 | NCBI WGS metagenome assembly OGFY01 (sample SAMEA2581942, study PRJEB24529) | metagenome | biome: Human gut stool | place: China | collected 2011
CTCCAATGGGTTGAAAAAGGTGTAAACACCTACAAAAAGGAACTGGATCAAGTGGCGCAGAACGCCTTTTCGAAGGGAATGAGCAAAAAATGAGCGTATACGACGATGTTTTAACCGCAGTTATTGATCTTGCGGAGCAAACGGAGCTGTATTCCAAAATTGTGATAGGGCCTATGCCTCCTGAAAATGGTATTTCCATTGCGTGGGGTTCCGGGAACTTAAATACATTTCTTGATAAAAAAGCCGCCGTCTCTATGTCGGCGGTTTTAAACTGCAAAAATTCAGATCAAGAGCTTGCAGCGGACACGCTTGGAAAACTTCACACGTTTTTGAATATGCGGAAGGACTATCCCTCCGCAGATCACTTCCAAATCACAAATATAGAAACCACGGCCGCGCCCGTATATTTAGGACGCGAAGAAAACAACCAATGGCTTTATGGCTCTAGCCTTGAAGTCAAATTTTATTTAAGGGGGAATTAATATGGCAGCTTACGGCTTGCTTACAATGTACAACCTGACTGCTTCTATTGGTGTATCCCAGGGATCGGAACCGCCCGGCACCTGGACTTATGCCGAACTAGCCGAGGGATTTGACAATATCGCGGAGGCTTTGAACGAGGTTGTTCAGCAATACTTTTTCTTATCGGACAAGGGATTCGCGAAAAACCACGTGACAGGTATGGCCCCGGCGTTCACGCTCACCGGGCGGCGCGTTGTCGGCGATCAGGCCCAGGATTACATTTTCAGCAAGAAATACGGACTGGATACCGACCGGCAGTCTTCTTTCCAGCTGAAGTATACCGATGCTCAAAGCAAAGAGGTCACTATTACCTGTGACTGCACCTTCTGCAACATTCAGGAATGGTCCGGTGCCAGCACCGATGACAGCGCGATTTCTGTGGAAATCCGTTTTGACGGAAAGCCCACTATCACGCCGGCAGCCTAAATAACACAAGGGGGCGGTTTATCCTCCCCCTTCTATTTTTTATAAGGAGGATATCCTGATGTATACGCTTAGACAAAACGCTCTTTTTACCGATGAAATCGAACTGCAAAAGAACGATGGAACCAGCGAGATTCTAAAAATTAAAATTGATATTCGTCCCGAACTGGTAAAGAAATACCGGGAACTCCAAGTCCGGTTCGTGGACTTGCAAAAGCGTTCCAACAGTAACCCCGGAGACTTAAAGATCGTTGAAGATATTGGGAAAGCCGTTGTTGATGTGTTCTGCCTTTTATTCGGAGACGAGAACGCCAAAAAAATCATTGAATTTTATTCCAATGATTTTCAGCAGATGGCCTACAATCTTTTCCCGTATATTCAAAACGTTCTCGTACCTAAATTTCAGGAGGTCGCCCGTCAAAGAAAACAAGCATTTAAGCGGAGAGCGTGGAAATGAGACTGTATTCCCCTCTGAAAAAGAGGGTCAAATATAAGCTTGTGCCCGTGCGTTTAAATACCTCTTTTCGAACGGTGCTGAAATGCTATCAAGTATTCTCCGACACGCTTTTGACAGATTCTGAAAAGGCTGAGGCCTGCTTATGGCTTTTAGTAAAATCAAAATTATTTCTAAAAATCCTAAAGCCTGACAAAAAAGCGGCTCTTTTCAATCTAATCTTCAAGGAATTTATTGACGTGTCAGATAAAAAATCCGGAGGAGAAAAGTATTTCGATTTTAATCAGGACGCATGGGCCGTCTATTCTTCCTTTATGCAGTGCTACCATCTCGATCTGCTTGGCGCTGGCAAAAACCTTCATTGGTGGAGCTTTACTGCGTTATTTAACGGGTTGTCTGATGATACCAAGATCATGCAGATCATTTCAATACGTTCCCGCCCACTTCCCAAGCCGACAAAATACAACGCTGAGGAACGCCGGCAGTTAATCAAGCTGAAGCAGCTGTACAAGCTTAATTTGTCAGAAGAAGAAAGAAAAAAGCAATTCCAAGACGGGCTTGCCAAAATCGCTGTTGCACTGCACACCCTGGCGGAAAGGCCGTAACGGTGATAATCGTGGATAAAATTAAGTGTCCGTACTGCGGTTATGTGATGCCTTTAAAAGTTGATCCTGACGCGAAATGCAAGGGCGTTTGGATTAAGTGCAAGGGCCGTAACTGCAAAAAAGAATTTGAAATAAAAATAGGAAAAGTCAAGTAGTGCCATCATGTGCCGATGACTTTCACTTGTGAGGTGATTTCATTGGCAGAAGGCGAAGTTATATATGACGTTAGGGCAGATGACAGTAAACTAGACAGTGATTTAACCGGTGCGGAAAAAACCACCAGCAGCAAATTAGGGAAAATCGGCGGAGTAGCAGCCAAAGCCGGGAAAGTCGCTGGAGCCGCCTTTGCCGCGATTGGCTCTGCGGCTTTAGCGGTGGGCACAAAAGCAGTAACTGGAGCTGTAAGTTTTGATCAGGCGATGAATCAATTCGCTGCTTCTACTGGAATCGCAGAATCAGAACTATCGGATTACGAAAACACTTTAAAAGATATTTATACCAATAACTACGGGGATTCTTTTGAAGATGTTGCCGACGCTATGGCTGCGGTTACCCAGCAAATGGGCGATTTAGACCAAGCTTCTTTGCAAAACATAACGGAATCCGCTTTTACATTGCGCGATACCTTTGGTTATGACATAAATGAATCAGTTCGAGCGGCGAACACAATGATGACCCAATTCGGTATTGAGGGCGACAAGGCAATGGGGTTAATTGCTACCGGCGCCCAAAATGGATTGGATTTCTCTGGAGAGTTACTAGATAGTATCAGCGAATATTCTGTGCAATTTGCAAAAGTCGGCCTTGATGCTGACGATATGTTCAAAATCATGGAAAAGGGCGCTGAAACCGGCGCTTTCAATTTGGACAAGGTTGGCGACGCCATTAAAGAAATGTCTATTCGTGTAGTAGACGGCTCGGCAACCACACAAGAAGGCTTTTCAGCTATCGGATTAAATGCTGATGAAATGGCGGCTAAATTTGCAGCCGGAGGAGATTCCGCTAAGGAAGCTTTTGATCAAACAATTCAAGCGCTGGCGGATATGGAGGATCCTCTCGCGCAGAACCAGGCCGGAGTAGCCTTGTTCGGCACGATGTGGGAGGACTTAGGTCCGGAGGTTGTCACTCAACTCGCAAACATTGAAGATGGGGCTTATGCAACCTCTGATTCAATGGAAGAATTAAAGGATATAAAATACGATGACCTGGGCTCCATGATGGAAAGCCTAGGGAGAAGTGTTGAAACTCTTTTGCTTCCTCTGGGAGAAGCTCTGATTCCTCTTATTCAACAGATAATCGAAGAAATATTGCCTGTTATTGAAGAAAACCTCCCTCTCCTTACTGATTTTATAAGCCAATTAGTTTCGTCGTTAATGCCGTTAGTGGAAAGTCTGCTTCCACCCATAATGGATTTATTTAATCTGCTCCTTCCGATTTTAATCCAATTTATTGAACAGATTTTGCCGCCGATTATAGAACTGCTTACGACGTTATTACCGCCGATTATGAAGCTGGTGGAAACGCTTCTGCCCCCTTTGATTGATTTATTCGCCGCTTTAATCACTCCTCTGGCAGAGATCCTAAGCGCTATTTTGCCGCCGTTAATCGACGTAATAAACATGCTGCTTGAACCCATCATGGCGTTAATTGATCAGCTCCTTCCGCCTTTAACTGAACTGTTCAAAGGATTAATGCCGATTTTTGATGCACTTTCCCCTGTAATAGAGTTTTTAGGCCAGCTGTTTTCAAAAGTACTAGGCGGCGCTATCGAGGCGATCATGCCGATTATCGAAGGCGTTATGGACGTTTTCGGCGGGTTGATTGACTTTATTACCGGTGTGTTTTCGGGCAACTGGGAGCAGGCTTGGAACGGAATCGTTGATATGTTCAAGGGAATTTTCAACTTGATTCCGACTATTGTCGAGGGAATTATTAATGGGGCTATCGCGATCATAAACGGGATTATTTGGGGGATCAACCAATTAACCGGAGCAATCGGCATTCCGGCAATTCCTGAAATTCCAAATGTATCGCTACCCCGTTTCCATACAGGCGGTATCGTTGATTTCGCAATGGGAGAAGGCCCAGCTTTATTAAAGGACGGGGAAATGGTTTTGACGCAGAAACAGCAGGCCGAGCTTTTCGCATTGGCGAACGGAAACTATTCAGACGCTGCAAATTCGTCTGTTATCGTAGTTAATTCTCCACTTTATTTAGATGGAAAACTGATTACGGACAATGTAACGAAGCACCAGTACAGTGACGTTATGGCAAAGAGGTACAAAGGATGACGGTTTATTTAAACAAAACACGCCGCCCGGATATTCTTGTTGAAACCGGAGGATCGCTTGATGAAAACGAAGCGCATGTGACTTCATCTACCCTGCGAATTTATATGCCGGCCGATTCAAAAGATATTGCCGCCTGCGATTATATTCAGTTGGTTGAGAATGATATGGTAATCTTCGCCGGAACCATTATGGAAGCTGAACAAGAAAACCTGGATAACGTGGATCTGTCTTACAAAATATATAATCTCACCCTGACGAACAACTCCGATTATATCGCCAGCGTTTTTGTTGACATGACGTTTCCGTCCGGCGCCAGCGTTACCCAGATTTTAATGGGAAACAGACCGGGCCAGTCTTGGTATGATGCATCTCTCGGCGAGTTCTACGGCATTATTCCGGTTAGAGTGGAAAATGAAGGAATTACCGTCGGGGAAATTGACGATTTTACTGGAATAACCTTAAACAGCCCGGCTTACTTATGGGGGCAGATTGTTTCCACCGTGATAGATCAAATGGCAGATGTATGCGGTGCTTGGTGGGAAATCACCCCAGATAAGGTCTTCAATATGCGGTATACCTACAACCGAAGCACCGCGCCGATCAGCCTTGATTCCGATTCAGCGGTTTATAACGTAAATGTCACCCGCGATTCTTTTACCATGTATTCCGCTGTCCGGGTGGTCGGCGGACAAAGCAAAGGCCAATATCAGGAATTCCAAATCAAAAGTAACGGGGAAACCGGACTTCGCTTTGAAAGGCTCTCACCTCAAATCGTTAGATGCAAATATCCTCTGTACTCTATGAGTAATGCAATTCAAAGCGGAGCTACATCTTCAACCGTGCCAGCTAATGTAAAAATTGGATTCAATGGAATTGACGATGACGACGACACGGTACAGGCGTTAATGAGTTATGGCGGATATGAAATTGAAATGAAAGACGGTTACGAATGGCTTGATCTTTCAAACGGCGGGTATATCCAGGTTAATGGATATCCTTTAATCCAGGTCTACTCCCGGCTGGTTGACGGAAACCTAAGAGAAAAAATCAAAGCCCAAAGAGGCGGCTCCGGTATTATTGAATATCTGATCGAAGATGAAACCATAGTAGATTTTTCGGACGCTGCTTTAAACGCGGAAACATTTTTACAACGTGCCGCGCAGCCAGCCTTTACGATTTCATTTTCCACATTAATTCCCGGCTGGTCTGCGGGGCAGCTTCTGACAGTAGATCTGCCATACTTTAATACATTTGGAAATTTTCAGGTGACTTCTGTTTCCGCTAAGAGTATCTTGTCTAAAGACAACGGAACTATGTGGGAATATTCGGTAGAAGCTTCTACCATTTCATACCGTGATAAAACAAAAACGCTATTTTTCCAGCCTAAAAAAATCACGTTCGAAATGGACGGAAGCCTCCCGGCTGCTGACGGCCAGTATATTAACGACGATATTAATATTCAAACTTATATTATGGCGTTTAAAACGCAGCCAATGGACTGGCGCACGTTAGAAGGAATTGCTCCCAGCTGGATCGTTTGGGAAGAAATCTTTCCATCGTGGCTTGTGTTTGAAAAAGCCGCCAACGTAAACACCTGGAGCGAAATTGAAAGCATAATCAAAAACTGGCGCGGCTGGGAAAAGGCATATCCGTCTTGGTTTGTTTTTGAAGAACTTATAAAGGGGTGGTACTACTTGGGAAATTATTTAACGCCTTTTGCAAAACAAAAGCTGCTGAAGCTTATTCAAGGCCAGGGAGCTGCCGGGGATTTATCCGGAATTAATCTAGTATCAGATTTATATTTCACCACAAATGCATCAAATGATTTTCATCTGCCGCCGGCGGATATTGTTGAAGTTAGCGCTACCAGTGTTACAGCCACTTATTATCTACTGCCAGATCAACTCCAGGAGAAAATATCCGGTCTGCAAATGTATTATAACGGCTCTCAACAAAACGAACCGATTCTTCAGGCCGCCGTTAATATAGACCGTTCCCCGGATAACCCGGAGGGCGAATTTGCTATGACGCTGAGTGTCAGACACGCCATTATATAAGGAGGAATACTATGAGCTATCAATCCACAACGCCAAATTTCGATCTGCCCCAATGGGTATATTCCGACCCGCCGCAAATGAACGATTTTAATACCGCTTTCGCTAACATTGACGAAAAAGCTATACCAAATGATGAAAAAGGAACAGCTAACGGCGTGGCAACCCTAAACAGCTCCGGCAAGCTGGTTCAAATGCCGTCTGCCTCTGATGTAGGAGCGGTGCCAACCACGCGAACCGTGAACGGTAAGGCGTTATCGTCAAATATTTCTTTGACCGCCGCCGATGTGGGAGCGGTTTCCCAAACCGTATATGAACTAACCCCGCAAAACGGCTGGACGGCAGCCAGCGCGGCTTCCGCGTGCCATCTTGTGGTCACCGGGAGGCTTGCCGCCATAACCGCCCGCCTCACAGCACCGAGCGCCACGATCAATTCCAGCAACAGTTTGATATTTAACTTACCTAGCGGGGTTGTGCCGACGAAATATATCGACGTCGTTATGACATGCGGAGGGGATATTTCTAACGCGGCTGGTGCTCAAATCGGGACAGGCGGTTCAGTTGTGGCGTTTTCCGGCACGCTTCCTTCTACCGGGCCGCTTTCTATCGACGCGGTATTTTTGATTAATTAGAAAAGGAGGATCTCATTATGGCATATTTTGGAGCAATCTCACCAAACGGCGGTAAATGTTATGGACGGCTTCAGTTTACTACAACTCAATACCCTCAAATTTACGGAAACGGCACTTCGCTGCAATTAGGCGTAGACACTAATGCCGCTGTTGGCGTTGTTTTACAAGGAGGCGTATTCAGGGAAGCGGGCGACGGATCGCTTAATTTAGGAAACGGGTCTCACAGGTGGGCGGTTGTTTATGCCAAAACAGGTTCTATAAACACCTCTGACCGAAACGAGAAGAATACTATTGCTGATATTGACCCAGAACAGGCTGAAAAGCTCATTATGGGATTGAAACCCAGCACCTTTAAATTCAACGACGGCACCAGCGGCAGAACCCACTGGGGGTTGATCTCCCAGGATATCGAGGAGCTCCTTCCACAGATCGGAATGTCGGATTTGGATTTCGCCGGATTCATCAAGACTCCAAAAACGGAGGATTATTACGAGGACGTTCCCGAGACTGTCATAGACGAGGAAACCGGAGAGGAAAAAACTGTAACCCGAAAAGAATTGAAAACCCGCGTTATTGAGGGGGAATATGTTTATGCTTTGCGTTACAGCGAATTTATTGCCCCTTTAATCTGCATGGTGCAGAAGCAGCAAAAGCAAATTGAGAATTTAGAGCGGCGTTTATCCGCTTTAGAAAACAAGGAGGAAGCAAAATGAAAATCATTCAAAATTTAGTAGACCCTTCCCGTTACTCCGTTAAATGCCCTTATGCCATGACTCCTACCAGGGTAGTAGTCCACAACACCGCCAACGACGCACCGGCAGCGAATGAAATCGCCTATATGATTCGTAACGACAATGAGGTTTCTTTTCATTACGCCGTGGACGATCAGGAGGTAGTTCAGGGTGTGCCGGAAAACCGGAACACCTGGAACGCCGGAGACGGAAACGGCAAAGGCAACCGGGAGGGGATCGCCGTGGAGATCTGCTATTCCCTGTCAGGCGGTGAGAAGTTCACCAAAGCGGAGCAAAACGCCGCTGAGTTTATCGCTTCTATCTTAAAACGCTATGGCTGGGGAATGGACAGGGTAACCAAGCACCAGGACTACAATGGAAAATACTGCCCGCACAGAACCCTTGATCTGGGCTGGGACAGGTTTTTGAAGATGGTGGAGGCTCACTTAAACGGAGATAAGCCCGCGCCCTCCCCTGCACCAGCTCCCGCACCCAAGCCAGCGAAAACGGTAGATGTATACTACCGGGTAAGAACCAAGGCGGACGGCTGGCTTCCCGAGGTAAAAAACCTTGAGGATTACGCGGGATTTACCGGAGCCGTCACAGACCTGGCTGTTCGTGTTTCCGCTGGTTCCGTAAAGTACCGGGTACATATTAAGGGCGGCAGATGGCTTCCCTATGTGACCGGCTGCAACGTTAACGACGCAGTAAACGGCTATGCGGGAAACGGTTTGGAGATTGATGCTGTTGAAGTGTATTATTACACCCCGGACAGCATCAGGCCGTATAAGAAAGCCAAATACCGGGTCGCTCCTGTGGGTGGAAGCTATTATCCCTGGCAGTATGATAATGAAACCGGAAACGGCCAGGACGGCTACGCGGGCGCTTTTGGCAAACCCATCGGAAAGCTTCAGATTGTAATCGAGTAAGGCGGTGGAGCTGATGTCAACAGAAATCATCGTCTCCGTCATTTCTCTGCTGGGAACCATCGTGGGGAGCCTGGGAGGCGTTTTAGTTTCCAGTCGGCTGACCACCTATCGGATTCAAAAGCTCGAAGAAAAAGTAGCTAAGCACAATAACCTGATTGAAAGAATGTATAAGGTGGAGGACAGCGCAAAAAGCGCTCATCGCCGAATCGACGAGTTAAGGGAGGAACTGAAATGAAAATCAACTGGAAGGTACGGTTTAAAAATCCTGTATTCTGGTTCAATCTGGCAGCGTCTGTTTTCCTGCCCATGCTGGCCTGTCTGGGCTTCAATTGGGAAGACATGACAAGTTGGCAGGCTGTGGGAAACGTGTTCTTACAGGCCGTCCAGAGCCCCGTAATTGTGGTGTCGGTTCTGGTATCTGTATGGAACCTGTTAAATGACCCTACCACCAAGGGCCTAAGCGATTCCAGCCAGGCACTTACTTATACCGAACCTAAGAAAAGCGAATAACAGAAAGACAGCCCCCGGGATTTTCCTGGAGGCTTATGTTATTATACCCTTTTTATCATATCATTGCTAAATCAAACCGCAACACCGCAAAAAACGGCTTTTTTGTAAGGTTAATCCCTTATATTTAATAAACGACCTCAAAGACGGCTTTTTTTGTTACCTTTTTCTCCCTGTACGGCTAAAACCTCACAGCCGAATTTTCGGCCGCCAAATACAAAAGGATCGTAATTCAATTACAAGGGGTAGTGATATTCCTTGATGACCTCGGTTGAACCGACCCCATCGGCACGGGGAACAGCGAAACACGATCCCTAAACGGCGAACAGAAGATGAGAGGAATTAAATTCCGGTCACCTATATAGCTTTCCACGATATCACTTGCCCCAAATAGCGAATGCCAACTATAAATTATTATATAACTCCGCCCTCCTTTCCGTTTTCGGTGGGAGGGCTGTTTATTTTATGTTTTGACTTGCATAATTTAAAATAAACCCGAAAAAAGCGGTTAAATGCGCAATTCTGAAAAACAAAAGAGCCCCCGCAAAAGCAGAGGCTCCAATGGATTGTAGGCCCGCAGGTTACTACAATACGATCACTAGCAATAGGTTACCACGAGGTTGACTAAAAGTCAATAGCTATCTCGAACACATATCGCCTACCTCTATTTTATGCCATTTGTGAAAAAATATACACTTATTTTTACAACTTCATTCGTCATCGGCATTATAAGCCTTGTTTTGGCAATAAAAAAGAAGTAACCGCCCAGTTCCCAACTTAGCAGTTACTTCTATCGCTTTAAAGAGGGGCTAACCGTCTCAAAGGTAGCGCCTTACGCTTTTATTGTAACCGCTTCTTTTTTATATTGTCAATAAGTTCCCCCGCTTTATCCGAGATGGGTTGAGTCGGGGGATTTTTTATTTTCTGATTACACACCCAGCACCATCGGTAAAAGTGCCGGAAGCGATCTTCGCGATATCATAAATCCAACCGAACACAAATAAACCGCCAGTCAAAAACCATATAATCCCACTTCCTACTTTCCCCACGTAAAAACGGTGAATGCCAAGGTAGCCTAAAAAGATCGCTAAAATTAAAGCGACCATTTTACTCTTATGACTAATACCATTACCGCTGTATCCGGCATTAATATTAGTGTTTTCATTTTTGTTCACATTGTTGATGATGATGGTAGGTATTTGCTGAGAAGTAGAATTCCCAGCTTGTAATATGGTTCCGCAATTAGGACACACCTGCGCGTTTTCAACGTTTGCACCGCAATTTTGGCATTTCATATTTCCGATTCCTCCTAATTATAACACTGAAATTGATTAGAATACTTAATTCTGATCTTTAACACAATTATACATGGTTCACACTGTAAAATCAAGAATAAAGCGGAATATTAGCACATTATTCGCTAATAATAAGAATAAAGAAGGAATATTGGCACAATGAAAATATACGACTACAATGGAAAAAAGAATATTTGTGGGGAAAGATTACGAGAAGCACGAGTTGTTCAACGACTGCGTCAAGAAGATTTAGCTGCAAAAATCCAAACGATGGGCGTCAATTTGGAACGAGATAGCATAAGCCGAATAGAGATTGGAACGCGCTTTGTTTCAGATTTTGAGTTAAAAGTATTTGCTAAAGCGTTGGGCGTTTCTGTTGATTGGCTTTTAGACAACGAATGAAGGCGGTGGGGGGAATTCCCGCCGCCTTATTTTTTCTTGTTTATTTACAAAATCCATTGACATACTGCAATAAGTATGATATAATTAAAATATCGAAAGGAGGTGAAGAGAATGGCGCAGGACATAGGAAAAGCCTTGCAGGAGCTTTCAAAAGCGATTGAGAATAACGAAGCGGTAGAAAGCGTTGTTATCAAAATCACTTTGAAGAAACAAAAATCCGACAAGGCTTCAAATCCCAAAGAAAGCAAATAGCTTTCATAGGCAGGGAACGGGCGGGAAACCGCCCTTCCCGTAAGCCCTATTATAATATAATTTGCCCGTGATTGTCAACGGAGCGGGCGGAAAGGGGCGGAATATGGTTATTCGTAAGGGAAACAAAGAATACACGATCACAGAGCGGCGCGAATGCTGGGTGCTTTCCTGTACGATTGGCGGACTATCCGTGGAATACAAGGTTCCGAAGGATATTTGCAACGATGAAAAGGAATTGCGTGCCTACGTCGAAGCGGAAGAATTGTTTTAAAGGTGAGGACGATGGCGGAAAAAAGAAAAACAAAAACTTCTTCGGCGGTGAAGAACCGCTATAATAATCGCGTATATGGTTCTATTATCGTGCGCATTCCGAAAGAGATGGCAGAAGCCTTCAAGGAAAAGTGCGCCGTAACAGGGACGGCGCAAGCGCAAGTTATCAAGAAAGCGATTGAACAGTTCTTGGCAGAATAAGCGAAGCAACGGAGGGCGGCAGGATATGCCGCCCTTTTTTATTTCGTAGGAAGGGGAAAACGAGAATGCACAAGCATTTGACGTGGACGGATCGCCTTAAAATCGAGAAGGCACTGAAAGAGGGCTTGAAGCCTTGTAAAATTGCCGACCGCTTGCACGTCCATAATACAACGATATACAGAGAATTAAAGCGCGGAACCTATACGCATTTGAATTCCGACTTGACAATGGAAGAATGCTATTCGCCGGAAATCGCCCAACAACGCTATGAAGAAAATCTTAAAGACAAAGGCGGGGAATTGAAGATCGGGAACGATTACGAATTAGCCGCCTTCATCGAAAAAAAGATCGGTGAAGAAGGGTATTCACCCGCCGCCGTTATAGGAGAAATCAAACGACTGGGGCTGACCTTTAAAACGGAGATTAGTGAAAAGACGATTTATAATTATATCGATAAAGGTATATTTTACAGTATCAGTCGCAAGAGCTTGCCGGAAAATGGAAAACGCAAAAGGAAGTACGACAAGGTGGAGCGCAAAAAATCCGCACGCACGTCGGCGGGTGAAAGCATAGAAAGACGCGACCCAGAGATCGGAGAGCGAAAAACCTTCGGACATTGGGAAGGCGATTGCGTATGCGGAAAGAAAAAGACGAAGGAAGCTTTATTTGTCCTTTCGGAACGGTTGACGCGGGAAGAAATCATTATGAAGATACCGGATCAGACTTCCATCAGCATTGTAGCGGCGCTGAACAAGCTGGAACGCCGTTACGGAAAACGGTTTTCAACGATATTCAAAAGTATTACATTTGACAACGGATCAGAGTTCGCGGACTGCGCCGGAATAGAACGTTCTGTTTATGGGAAGGGCCGAAAGCGCACAAGGGCTTACTATTGCCACCCTTATAGCGCATTTGAGCGGGGTACAAACGAGAATATAAACAAAATGATACGACGGTTTCTTCCGAAAGGAACAGACTTCCGGAAAGTAACCGCCGCATATATTCATCGAGTAGAATCGTGGATCAATAATTATCCTCGTGAGATTTTAGGCTTTGAAACGTCGGGATCGCTCTTTGAAAGGTACGTCGCCGAATCCGCTTGAAGCCTTCTAAAAAAAACATTTTAATTTTTTCTGCTTTTACTCTTGACTTTTTCAAATGGAGAGAGTAATATTAAAAGCAGAGGAAATCAAAACGATTTTTCTGCTTTATTTTTTTAATCTTAACAAAGAAAGGGGCCTTAAAAATGGGAAAATACTCATATTTGACATTTGACCAGCGTCGCGAAATAGAATCGCTATACAACGACGGAAACAGAGTAGTAGATATTGCCTCAAAAATCCAAAGAAGTGTTGCTGCTGTTTACGAAGAACTCAAACGCGGATACACAGGGGAACTTGATGAAAATAAACGTCTTAAATACAGCGCTGATCTCGCGCAAACAACAGTGCAAGCAAATATACGGCGAAGAGGCAACAAACAGCTAAATAAAAGCACTATCACTAAAACGTGAATATCTGTGACGAAAAGGAAGCGGGGTGAGGACATGGAAATAAAAACTAAAATTGATTCACAAGAAGCAATGCAAAAAGAACAGCCTAACAACACCATCTTAATAGATGGCATTGAACTTCCCACGTACCAAAAACATTATGAAGATAGGGAGAAAATCCATTCGGAAATTAAGTTTTTGAAAATGGAAAACCTTGTACAAAACATCTTTATCATTATCCTTGCGATAGCGCTGCTATTGAAATAGCCAGAGAAACTAAAGAAATTACTGCCGCTAAAAAATCAGCCCACTTATCAGCAATGTAATTTAATACTTCCCGGCGGCGAAAGTAGCGCAAATGAAGTCCTTTATGTGAAAGATGAAAACCAGATGTTTTTCCACTGCCGTATCGCTGGTACTCAACAAATCCCTGAGATTCTAACCATCTTACACAGGCGCGTAAATCTTCCAGCGAAATATGTAAGGAATCAGCTAAATCATCAAATTCTTTATCAAATCTACAAACGTACTCGCTTCCTAGATTTTTGGAAAATAAATATTTAATAACCTGTTTACTAGTTTTATCCGTGGTAATCACCCCTCACATATTTTATCACGCTCTGGAAAGACAAACAATAGCCGCACTCAGGCGGCGGAAAGGAAGTATTTCATGGAACCAAAATTTAAAGTCGTTCCCGTGGCAATGGACTTCAATAAACTCCTACCTTCCATTTTGGGAATGACAGAAAATCAATTAATAAGTGAACTCAAACGAAAAATTGATGAAAAAAGGAGGACAAGCACATGAGCACAGAAATGACAGTGGCGTTTATCGTTCTGGCGGTATGGAGCGCCGTATTCACAGCGGCATATATCGGCGAACGGTACCGAAACCGGAAGCTGAGGAACGCTTTAAAGAAGAAAAGGAGCCAGTATGCAGCAGGTCATTATCAGCAAATTCACTGAGGCCTCTCCGTGCTTTGGTTGTACGAAACGAACGCCGTTTTGCCACAGAATAGGCCAATGCGAACTTTTCACCGCTTGGAGAGCCAGGAAAGAAGCTTTTACCCAAACAGAACAAGTAAAACGCAGAGGCTACCAAACAGCCAGGGATCAGCGCTCAGAACAGGTCTACAAGCAGTTTAAAAAAGATCATCTACCAGGGAGGTCAAAAGGTTGGAGATAGTCAAAAGGCAGAGAGGCCGGAAGATTCCATTTTACTTCACGATCACGCCAAAGGAATACATAGAAATGAAAAAGGCCGATTGTGAAATAGACGGCAAGGAAAGCGCCGACAGGCGTGCGGCCTGGCACAGACAAAAGAAAAGCCGCCAATTAATGGCGGGCACAGTGAGGTGATACCTAGGTGAAATTGAAAATCGACAAAGAGTTTGAAAAATTGATCCCGCCATTGCAGGATACAGAGTTCAGCGGACTGACCAAAAGCATTTTAAAATATGGCTGCCAAGAACCCATCGAGATTTGGAACAACACCATCATTGACGGACATAACCGGTATAAAATTTGCAAGGCAAATAACATTCCGTTTGAAGTCAGAGAAATGGACTTTTCGGATCGCAGCGAGGCGCTTGTGTACATTATTGAAAAACAGTTTGGGCGCAGAAACCTTCTCCCCTTCCAACGTTCCGAATTGGCAATGAAAATGAAAAACGTGATCCAGGCCAAGGCGAAAGAGAAGCAAGAAGCAAATCTAAAACAAAATATTACCGTTAGTCAGAAATCTGACGAACGGTATATCAAGAATCCAATGCGAACCGACGAAGAACTTTCTAAGCTGGCTGGAGTGTCCAGGGATACAATCCGCAAGGCGGAAAAGATTATCGTGGAAGGCAATGACGAGCAAAAGGAACGGGCGCGTACTGGGGGCAAAGGAAATACCGTAAACGCCATTTTCAATGAAATTGTCAATGCCGGGGAAAATTCCCGTATCTGTACAAAATGTGGGAAAGAGCTTCCAATTAAGGATTTTGATGGCCCCAGAAAAATTTGCAGGAGGTGCCGCAGTATCAACAGGGAATTTAAAGACGTTAAGGGAAATAAGATCCCAGTGTCACAAGAAATCAACCAGTTGTTTAAAGAGCATGGCGACCGTGTTTTTGATGCTATCACTAGCGGTGATGTGCCGGAATACACCATCGAAAATTTTGTAGAAGAGCTTACAGCGCTCGCCGTTTCCTTTCAAGGCAGTGTGGAAGCCTGTTTTTTAGACCACCCTGAATTTGATGTTTCTGAAAACAAGCAAAAAATAATAGCCGCTCTGTCAGCAGCAGAAGCAGCTATCAAAAAAATAAAGGAGTTTGGCTAAATGTATTATAACAGAAATTACGAATATAAGCAAGTCAACAGCGCTTTTATTGTTATCGATGAAGATTATCAAAGAGAACTTGATCAAAACCGCGTCAAGCGAATTGTAGCAAAATTCAATCCGGATTTAGTGAATCCCATCAAGGTGTCTTACAGGAACGGGAAATATTATGTATTTGATGGGCAGCACACTCTTGCGGCATTAAAAATGAGAAACGGCGGAAAAGATCTTATGGTGGAGTGCAAAATTTACCGTGGCTTATCCGAGGCAGATGAAGCAATTCTTTTTTCTGAACAAAATGGAATCAGCCGTCAGGTGGCAACAAACGCAAAACTAAAAGCGTTGTATACCGCCGGGGACATAGAAATCAAAAATCTTTTAACAGCAACAGAAGCAGCAGGTTTTTATATTAATTTTACTTACGGGCAAGCCGCTAACAAAATTGTTTGTGTTGCAAAAGCTTTTAAAGTTTATAAAAAAATGGGCCAGTATAACTATATTGAAATATTGAGGATTATCAAAGACAGTTGGGGCGGATCTTCCGATAGTATGCGAACAGAAATTCTTGGCGGGCTTGCCCTGTTCTGCGAAACCTATATGGGCAGATATAAAAGGAAAATTCTTGTAAACGCCCTCAGCAGCGTAAACCCTATTGTAATTGTCCGGGACGGAAAAGCTTTTGGGAACTCTCTTTCCGGCGATAAGCGTTTTGCGGTTCAAATTCTTTCTCATTACAATAAACGCAGCCGCGGCGAAAAGTTAGCCGCTGAATTTTGATAGGAGGTTTGTCAAATGGACGATAAAGAGTTAATGATCTGTCTAATGAAAAGATGTTTAGAGCTGGAGAAAGAAATCGAAAAGCAAAAGTTATCCGGAGACTATTGGTTCCGGGAATGTGAGAGGCTGAAAAATGAACAGAAGCAATGATAACGGCCTATCCCGCGCGGAATTTGAGTACCTGTACGATACCGATAACGAGGAACCGGAAACCAATCAAAGCGAATTTGAAGATCCGGAGGAATTTAGGAGGATTTTATGGAGAATTATTTCAAGAAGCTAAATTCTATAAATGTCAATGACAAGACCGAAAAGAAAGGGAATCTTACCTATCTTTCATGGGCATGGGCTTGGGGAGAGGTCAAAAAGCTTTTCCCTGACACCACATATACGATTTATGAAAACGCGGACGGCCTTAATTATCACACCGACGGAAAAACATGCTGGGTAAAGACCGGGGTAACCATTAACGGCCTGGAACATATTGAATATCTTCCGGTGATGAATTTTAAAAATGAATCTTTGCCGTTAGCAAAAGTCACTTCCTTTGATGTAAACAAGGCGATCCAAAGAAGCCTTACAAAAGCCCTCGCGCGTCATGGGCTCGGCTTGTATATCTACGCCGGAGAAGATTTACCGGAAGATAGTACGGAAACGAATCCGTCTGAAAATAAAGGGAAAGAATCTCCCGCGCAGGAGGATTACATCGACGATATTAAGAAAACCGTGCTTCTCAGCGAACTGCATAGAACAGGCTGGAATGCAGCCGGCATGCTGGAATACTTATCGCAAAAGTTTCCCGACCACCCGCCGAAAGATTTAAACTCCATCACGATCGAACAATTTACCTTTATTGCACACAAATTAGAGAAAAGGCCGACTGTACCGGAGGCTGAAAATGGAGCTTGATTTTGACCGGGCCAGTATAGAGCTGAAAGACGGCGGCGTGTGGCTTTGCCTTCGCGTGAAGTCCAGCTTCAACGCCAGAAGGTTTGTTTTCTCGATGAGAGACAAGCTTTATACCGCAGACCTGAAAGAAAAGCGGAAAAAGCGGTCGCTAAGCGCGAACGCGTATTTTTGGACGCTGTGCGGGAAACTTGCTTCCACTCTTGGCATTCCGAGCCATGAAATATATCGGCAGTACGTCAAGGAAATCGGAGATAATTTTGAGACGATTCCAATCAAAAACGAGGCAAAGGAAAGATTTATTCAGGCCTGGGAATCTCACGGTCTTGGCTTTTTATGTGAAGAACTGGAGGAAGCCGCGCCCGGATATACCACGCTTGCGGCCTATTATGGTTCTTCAACCTACGATTCTCGGCAAATGTCAAATCTCGTTGATTTGGTGGTTTTTGACTGCAAGGAGCAGGGGATTGAAACACTTACTCCCGATGAACTGGCTTTAATGAAAGCAAGATGGGACGACCATCAAAAGGGGATCGCGTAATGGTTAACGAATACGGAGCAAAGCTTGACCGGAACGGCTACGCGCCAAGCATCATACAGGACGAAGCCGATGAAAGCTGCTTTATCTGCTATGCCAATGGGTATTATGACCCTCTCAACCGCCACGAGGCGTTTGGCGGCCCATTCCGGGACAAGTCAAAGCGTTTAGGCTTATGGGTTTCCCTCTGCCATTACCGGTGCCACCAGGAGGGAAGTAGCAGCGTACATAAAAACCGGGAATCCGATCTGCACATAAAGCGGATCGCCCAAATGAAGGCAATGGAAGCCTATCAATGGGACACAGAGGACTTTATCCGGGAGTTCGGAAGAAATTATTTGGAGGATTGAAAATGAAATTAGAGTATGTTGATATCAATAATATTCCAGAGAAGAAAAACAGAGTAAAATACGGCGCATTATCAAAGTTGATCAAGAATTTTCTGGACAGCGGAAAAGCCGCCGCTAAAGTTGATTATACCGACTTATATAGAACAGAACAGAGCTTTGCGGCTTCAGCAGGTATAATACTTCGCCGTTTAGGCAACCCAGCATTTGTAACTATACGGAATAAGGAAGTATATATAATTCGGCGTGAAGGGGAATCTGAAGAATGTTAAATACAGCGATTTTAATGGGACGGTTAACCTCAGACCCAGAACTGAGGTACACACCTAACGACACAGCAGTTACCAGCTTCAGCCTTGCGGTAGAACGGTCTTATGTAAAATCAGGCACAGACCGCCAGGTGGATTTCATCGACGTAGTGGTATGGCGGCAAACCGCTGAATTTGTCTGCAAGTATTTTCATAAGGGTCAATTGGTAGCGGTGCAGGGTTCCATTCAAACACGCAGCTACACGGATAAGGACGGCAATAAACGGAAAGCGTTTGAGGTAGTCGCGGAAAGTGTGCATTTCGCGGAATCCAAAAAAGATAAGAGTAATGAGCCTATTGTAACTATTCCGAGAAACGATGACTTTGAAGAAATAATTTCGGATGACGACTTACCTTTTTAACTAACCAAAAGAAAGGCGGTGGGAACGTGGAGCTATTAAACCTAATCCCTTATGGAAAAGAAAACGCCATAAGCCGGGAAGATTTGTCCAAGCTTACCGGCTGGGACGATAGAAGGGTAAGGGACGAAATCAAGCGGCTTATGAGAAACGGCGAACGGATTTTATCCTCCAGCAGTGCTAAGGGCTATTGGAGAAGCGATGATCCTGACGAAATCGAGAGATTCCTTAAAGAGAGCGATAACCGCCGCAGAACAGAGGCTTTAAATGTCGAACCTCTTCGTTTTTTCGTAGCCAAGTCAAAAGGAGAAGATTTAATTTCGGTAAGAGCGCATTACCGCAGGATACATAAACAGGCATCAGGCCAAACCGATATTCAAGGCGGTGAATAAATGGCGCGTGAGTTTTTTTGTGCCTATCACAGCTATTTGAATGCCATGAGAAAACTCTCTGACGCAGAGTGCGGGAGGCTTTTTAGGGCGCTATTATCATACAGCGCAGGAGAACAGCTTATCAATCTTCAGGGCAGGGAAGAAATCTTATTTGACGTGTTTGCAGATCAAATTGACCGTGATAACGCAAAGTATGAAGCCAAATGCAGGAAAAACCGTGAAAATGGAGCAATGGCAAACGGTACCGAACGCCGCCGAACGGTACCGAACGCCCCCCAAGAAAAAGAAAAAGACAAAGACAAAAAAGAAGACAAAGGAGAAGTAAAAAAAGAAAGTAAAAAGAAAAAATCTTTTTCTCCTCCTTCTTTTGAAGAAGTGGAGGCATACTGCAAGGAGCGGAATAGCAGCGTAGACCCCAGACGCTTTTTTGATTATTACGAAGCGGGCGGCTGGAAGGATAATAAGGGGAATTCGGTTAAAAACTGGAAACAAAAGCTTATAGCATGGGAATCCAGAGATGAAAGGGGAGAAAATCATGCTGGAAAGTCTGCTCAGGAAAGCCCCTCCGGAAGTACGGCGGAAGCTTCAAAACAGAAATACGGAAATTACATTTGAGGATATCCAGGAACGGCGCATTCAGGCCATGAACGAAGTTAAAGGAAACCTAACAGGGTATGACTGCCCAATCTGTAAAAACGAGGGCGTGATACATTACCTGAAGGACGGATACGAATTTGCGAAACCCTGTGAGTGTATGAAGCTTCGGGATAGTTTAAGGAGAATCCGGCAAAGCGGCCTGGGTGACCTATTGAACGAATATACCTTCGATAAGTTTCAGACAGAATCCCCCTGGCAGGAGGCTGTAAAAAACAGCGCCTTGAAATTTCTGGAGGATCACGACCGGAAATGGTTTTTTATCGGCGGACAGGTTGGGGCTGGGAAGACGCATTTGTGTACGGCTATAGTGGGCGAATTCTTAAAGCGTGGAATCAGCGCAAAATATATGCTGTGGCGGGACGAGGCGTTGAAGCTGAAAGCCGTTGTCAATGATGATACGGCATATTCAAACCTGATTAAACCCTTGAAAACCGTTCCTGTGCTTTACATAGACGATTTTTTTCGCACAGGAAACGATGAGACAGGCAGGAAAAAAGCCCCCACACAAGGCGATATCAACGTGGCTTTTGAACTCATTAATTACCGGTATAATAACAACCTGGCGACGGTTCTGTCCAGTGAATTGACTGTCGATCAAATTCTATTTTTTGACGAGGCAGTGGGAAGCAGGATTTACCAGAGAACGAAAGAATACCACTGGGATATTGCCAAAGACCCACATAAAAATCACAGGCTGAAATAACAAAGGAGGGAACAGCTTGGTTACGCTCTATATTCCTGGCAAGCCGCAGGGAAAAGCCAGGGCCAGGACATGTAAAACCGGGCACAGCTACACGCCGGAAAACACAGTGCTGTACGAAAATCTGATTAAAACTTCATTTCTGGAACGGTATGGGGCCCGGGGTAAAATCAGAACTCAGGGAAAACAAAAGCCAGCGTTGAAGATGGAGATTTACGCGGGATTTCAGGTTCCAAAATCATTTTCCAACAAAGACAGGATCGCGGCGTTAAGCGGAGACCTTCTCCCCACAAAAAAGCCTGATTCCGATAATATCGCGAAAGTGGTTGCGGACGCTTTAAACGGGATCGCTTATGACGACGACGCGCAGATCGCCGATTTAACGGTTATCAAGCGGTACACGGAGGATCCCTGCGTAAAGGTAACGATCGAGGAGATCAGCCATGACCTTTGATGAGCTTTGCGCCCTCGCCGGAAACGGGAAGCCTCTTCCCCGTTCCGCGCTTCCTTTAGAGCGAGTTGCATACCGTGGGCTTGCGTGGCTGTATCATGCTTACCGGCGCGGCACTTTTTCCAAGGACGAAGCCGCTGAGGAAAAAGAAGCCCTCAGGAGAGAGTACGAGGACGCGATGAAAAAAGAGAAGGACGACCTAAAGCTTCACAAAGACATCGATCAGATCCGTGTGGCGTTCGGCGGGCAGTTCAAGGCTGTAAAAGAAAGCGGCTGCCCTGTATGCCGACGGCTCATTGAGATTTTGGACGGTAAAATTTAACCCCGCCGCAAACAAACGGGAGAAAGGAATTTTAAAAATGTATATTACTTACGAATTACTGAAAGAAAAAGGCGCGTGTTCTAATGGCTTGAATTGGTTTAAACAAAATTTCCCGGAAGGCTGTGAACTTAACGAAGAAACCGTCGCAAGGGTGAAAAAATGCGATACCAGTTTTGTGTGGTGGTTTTATGACAATATCCAACAGGATAAAAGATTATATAAGCTTTGCGGCGTGAACGAGTCTGACGGCGTGAACTGGTCTGACGGCGTGAGCAGGTCTAACGGCGTGAACGGGTCTTTCGGCGTGAACGGGTCTTTCGGCGTGAACTGGTCTAACGGCGTGAGCAGGTCTAACGGCGTGAACGAGTCTTTCGGAATATTAAATTCATATGGGGTAGACTGCGCTTTATTTTTGGCAAACAAAAAAAGAGTATATCTGATATTTGGAAAAGAGGTTTCAGAGGGCAGATACTTTGAAGTGAAAAATAATTTATATGAAAAGCTGGGGATCTGGGAACCGAATTTCAATAATATTAAAGCCCTATATCTTAAAAACGGTTCAGATTGGAAGCTCACGCCTATCAAAAACGCAGAAGAAATTGCACGACAAGAGGCGTGGAGGGATATGCCAAGAGAAGCAGTTGAATATATCGCTTCTCTGCCTGAATTTGACGCGGATATGTTTTTTGAAATCACCTGTATTGACTTGAGATGACCCCGCCGCAAACAGACTATGACCAACTTTTCGATGCAGAGGATAAGGAGGCAGATCATGACTGAATTAAAACCACGTGGGATTTATCGCGAAGCTCTGAATAAATGGGGCGCTGAAGCTCAAACACTTATGGTTTTTGAGGAAATGTCAGAACTGCAAAAGGAGCTTTGTAAGCACGCCAGGGGCAAAGATAACCGTGAAGCTATTGCCGAAGAGATCGCGGACGTTCAAATCATGTTGGAACAAATGATGATTCTTCACGATTGTGAGGACTTGGTGGAAGTTCAAAAATTCAAGAAAACACACAGATTAAAGATTCGCTTGGAACAGGAGAGTTGATGATGAATAAACAAAAAGGCTGGCCTCAATGTGAAAAATGCGACCAGTGGAAAGAAAACAAATGCAGGACGGTTAATGAGGAAGGTCTTTCACCTTGTGAGGTTATGAGCCGGAAAGCATTTAACTACTTAGCGAAACAGGAGGCTTGACGATGGCGAGATACTTTAAGATTACAGAGATTGACTGCGACAGTTTTTTTCAATGTACTGGTGAAGAACTGGATTGCTCTCAATTGGTTGTACCTGTAATTGGATATGTCTTTGTTGCTGTTGACGATACCGACGAAGATGAAATCTCTGTTCCTTTAGACAGCTTTGACGAGGAGGATTGACTATGGCTGAGTACATAGAAAGGGAATTTGCGCTAAATGTTCTCTGTCGAGAGAATTGCGGACATGACTATGAAGCAAATAAATGTAATAACTGTTATGCATCAAATTTTATCAATTATCTTTCCGCCGCCGACGTGGCTCCTATGAAGCATGGGAAGTGGAATGGTTGGCATGGAGATAAGTTGGTTGGTATAGATGATAATGGCGATGATATGTATAGGCACTATCATTACAATACTTGTTCGGAGTGCGGTAGAGGAAATGCGATAAAATCAGCTTATTGCCCCCACTGCGGCGCGAAGATGGGTGCGGAGGGATAGTTATGTGTAATTACTGCCAAACTCCAATTTATATCAAAACAATTCAATATTGTAAATCTTTACTTGCTCCATTGACACCAGAACAAGAACTGAGAGATAAACTATTGGATATGACTGGGGAAGTTTATGTGAATATTCCAAAAAAGTATTGTCCATTTTGCGGAGCAAAGATGGATTTGGAGGACTAAGCTATGACAAGGGAAAAAGCGATTGAAATTCTTGAAAATGGTGCATGGTGGGATTTGCTTATCCCTATAACAACCATTGAAGGCAGGAAGTTAGATATCGAATTGCATGAAGCTCTTGATATTGCTATTGCCGCCTTACGCAACGGCTGGATCAGTGTTGAGGACAGGCTGCCGGAAGATGACTTGCCAAAAGATAGTGATAGATCAATGATTAAATGCCTGGTTGCCGCAAAGGGCAAAAATGGGATTAGAACTTTGTGCCGTCAAAGATACATAATGAGTTTTGATCCTAAAGTTAATAAAATACACTACACGGATTGGTTTTGGAGCAAAGGCGCTAATAATATCACCCACTGGCAGCCGCTTCCAGAACCGCCTGAGGAGGAATGAGATATGGCAGGCTGGCAATTATTACTTTTAGGTTATTTTTTAGGCGCACCGTTAGGCTTCTTGCTTTGTTCCGTTCTGGTGGCAAGCAAAGACCCGCCCAAACCGCACACCACTTGCAAGGACTGCGTACATAGGCATAAGAAAGAGTGTCCTTTCTCCCATATCGAATGTGATGTGACCGGGGATTCTATTTTCTGGCATACTAACAAACAAGATGATTTCTACTGCAAGGAGGCTCAGGACATTGGGCTGGACACAAAGCGGAAATAGAAAAAGCTGTAAAGGCTGTATCTATAACAGACCTCTAACTTTTGAGGGTTCCGGGCAACAACGCTACTGCCTATATTGCTATGATACCGGTAAGCCTAGAGGCTGTCCGCCGGAGAAGTGTGACAAAAAGACTGTCAGGAGGTTGAAGAATTGACAAAGAAAGAGTTTCTAAATCAATATCTAAACGCCGAAAAAGAAATCGGAATCAAGCTTGACCAAATAGCTAGGCTCAGAGAACTATCAACAAAAATAACTCAAACTTTAACCCCTGACAAAGTAAAAAGCAATTCCGAAAACCGCCTGGAATCCTCTGTATCAAAAATTGTGGATATAGAAAGAGAAATCGGGGCTTCTATTGATCAGCTTGAAAGAACCCGCTTGCAAGTGGAAAGCGTCATTAATTCTGTCCCTAACGTGAACCAAAGAAACGTGTTGAGGTTAAGGTACATAAGTGGCATGAAATGGGAACAGATAGCTGTAAAACTAAATTATGATTATAGATGGGTGCTCAGGCTTCACGGCAAGGCACTAAATAAAATAGCCATAGAAAGCCACTCTTGACTTATTGTATCATTAAACTAAAGAAAGTTTATGTAATACGACCTCCAAACAGCCGTAGCGCGGACGGTAATAATATCCGCGCTGTATTTCTGGCAGGATAAACGGTTAAGTCGCAGGCCTCATGAGCCTTGAGGAGCAAGTTCAACTCTTGCGCCAGGAACCAATTAGAACCCGTCTCGCCTCTCAACGATGCGTACCATGACGCACAGATGCCAAAAAGTCCTAGGCTTTTCATGTTTCCGTGGTCTACCTGAGCACAGGCGTGGCGGAGACACATACTTAACAGGCGTCTTACGAATTCCTCCCACCTATCCGGGAATTGATAGTAGTTTGACGCCTTATAAACTGCGGGGCCGCTCCCCTCCGACAGCCGGACGGAATACAGACCGATAGCAACTGTGACACGACGGAGAGCAACGCCGGATAGTCCACAATGAGAGGACGGCAGACACGCCGCCGACATACCTAGAGAGATGATAAGATGCGTGTTCGATAAAATATTTTTCAGCCCTTATGCTATTAGCGGAGGGCTTTTTTGATACCCAAAATAGGAAGTGATTTCATGTACTGCCCAAGAGATGGAAGGTGCGTTTTTGACGGCTTCAAGACGGCGGAAAAGCATATTTGCGCTTTGCCTAGATGCCAATATCCCCGGGAACTAAAACAGGCCTTACAGAACCGCATAGCCAATATTTTAGGGCAGCCGCAGGGCAGAACCAGGCAGGCGCGGGAGCTTGAAATCCTCAGAAATGAAATTGTTAAATTAAATTTATAAAGCGGTGGTGGTATGGCGAAACATTTAACCGATAGAGAAAAAAAGAAAATCATTGCGGACTATGTAGAATTGGAAAGCTATAATGCCGTAGCAAAAAAGCATAATGTATCTGCGACAACGGTAAAAAACACGGTCTTAAAAAATAATGAAAGTGTTAAAAAGTGCGAACAAAAAAAAGAACAGAATACCGCTGATATTCTTGAGTTTATGGACAAGAAAAAAGATGATGTGTGCAGCATTATTTCTCTTTATCTTTCTGAACTTCAAAACTCCGATAAGCTTCAGCGGGCAAGTATTCAGAGTATTGCCACATCACTGGGCATTGTTATTGACAAATTTACGAAAGACGCGCAGAAGCAGTCCGATACCTCTCTTTTTGACGCTATAGCGAAAGCAGCGGGAGGATTCAAAGTTGAGTAAAGAAATAGTGTGGGGGCAAAAGCAGCGGAAGATTTTAAACGCTCCTTATTCCCATTGCTTAGAAGTTAATGAGGGGACGCCGAGATCAGGAAAAACAACCGTAAGCGTTTCCCGCTTCGCTTGGTATCTTTGGAACACCCCGGACCTAAACCATATGGTTTTAGCATATAACCAGGAACAAGCTTTCAAGTTGGTAATGGACTGTGACGGCTTCGGACTGCTTCATATTTTTGACGGAATTTCCAGAATGAAGCATGATGATTTCGGAGATCACCTAGAAATCGAGACGATGAAAGGAATAAAACGCGTTTACTACAAAGGCGCTGGTAAAGCGGACAGCCATAAATCATTCACCGGAATGTCTTTAGGAAGCGTTTACTTCTGCGAAATCAATCTTCTGCATATCGACGCAATACAGGAAGCTTTCCGCCGTACTTATGCCTCTAGGATAAGATGGCATATCGCTGATTTAAACCCTCCCGCTCCCAGTCACCCAGTAATCTCTGAGGTGTTCAACATACAGGATACCAAATGGACCCACTGGACCATAGACGACAATCCCATTATTACCCCGGAAAGAAAGGAAGAAATCCGAAAAACCTGTTTAAAGAATCCCTATTTATACAAACGCGACTGGCTCGGCGAGCGGTGTATCCCGCAAGGGGTTATTTATTCCATGTTTGACCCGCAGCGCCATATTCTCAGTTATATTCCGGACAGCGAAAGCAAAATCGAAATGTATTTCGCTGGTGACGGCGGTCTCTCGGACGCTACCTCGATTGGCTGCTACGTGGTGACTCGAACCACGCAGAACCAGTTTAAATTATACCGTGTCGCCGGGTGGTATTATTCCGGAACAGACGTTGGAATCACAAAAGCAATGTCGGTACAGGCCCGTGAAATCTGCGGCAGCTTTATTCCCTACTGCCGCCAGCTTACGGGTATGAGGGAATCCAGTATTAAGATAGATCCAGCTTGCAAGGCGTTGCGCGCTGAATTTGATCTGCTCGGTTACTATACAGACCGCGCGGATAACAACGCCAGGGACATTAAAGGAGCCAGAAAAGGGATTGAGGTTGGTATTGAATATCTGCAAAGCAGTATTTCAGACGGGCGCTTCTATCTCGTTGAAAACGACAGGTTTGGACATCTGGATTTTTTAAAGGAGATCGGAATGTATTGCGTAGATAACAACGGCAATCCCGTTGACGCATATAACCACGCAATGGACGAAACCCGTTACGCTCATAATTACTTCTATAAAAACTATGTTATATAAGGCGGTGAGCCAATGCTGGAAAAACTAAAAGAGAGGGTGAAAAACTGGATGCAGAAGACCGGAGCCGAAACAGGCTTGTCAAAAGAGTTCAAAGATATTTTCGAGGTTGGAGGCGTACCTGCTTTTAACCAATTTTACTATTTCGGTATTTTTATCTGGAAGTATTTGTACAAGGGGTTTTACAGTCCTTGGCACAGAATACTAGCTCCTACTATTGAAAACCCGAGAAACCGGCGCAACCTAGAAAGAATGGACGTCGCAAAAGCTGTAAGCTCTGAACTAGCCGGCCTGATCTGGAGCGAACAATGTGAGGTGCATGTTAGTCAATCGGACAGCGAGGAACAGCCGCTGGAAGAGTTTGTCCATGATGTTTTAACAAAAAACGGATTTTGGACAAAAATGCAGGAACATATTGAGCAGGTGCTCGCATTAGGCGGCGGTGCTATTAAGGCATGGTACGAGGTTAAACGGGACGGCGCGGGAAATGAAATCCCCGAAAGCGGAGGAATACGGCTGGGTTTCTGCATGGCAGATCAGTTTGTCCCTACTGCCTGGGATAACGCCCAGGTTACGGACGGCGTATTTATCAGCCGTGAGGCAAAGGACGGCTATTATTATACCCGGCTGGAATGGCATAAATGGGACGGGCTAACCTACTATATAAGCAATGAGGCATTCCGCACTGAATATAAGCAGCCGAATCCCGGCATGACGGAAGCACAGGATATTCTAGGGTTTCGCTACCCACTTAATGAAATTTATCCGTTTCTGAACGAAAACACTTCTATGCAGGGATTAACCACTTCCCTATTTGCTTATTACCGAACCGCTGCCGCCAATAACATTGATGATAACTCTCCCCTTGGCGTATCGATTTATGCAAACGCTCTTTCTACCCTCAAGGCGTTAGATATTTGTTACGACAGTTTTATCCGGGAGTTTCGCCTGGGAAAAAAAAGAATTATCGTTCCGGCTCAATGTATTCGGACGGTAATTGATCCGCAAACCGGAGAAATGCGGCGCTATTTTGATGCCTCTGATGAAGCCTATGAAGCGCTCTCTACGGATAGTCCTGATTCTTTAAAAATACAAGATAACAGTATTGAACTGCGTGTTGATGAACACGAAAGAGCGATAAACGCATTCCTATCTATTTTGTGTTTACAGGTTGGATTTTCTGCCGGTACCTTCACCTTTGACAGAGCGACAGGCTTGAAAACCGCTACCGAAGTGATCAGCGAAAACAGCAAGACCTATAAGACTATCAAAGGCCACCAGCTGCAAGTCAAGATGGCGATCGCTAAAATCATTGATGCCATCGTCCAGATTGCTTCCCTCTATGACATGAAGTGGAACGGGTACAGCATTAAAGCGCTGGCTTCACGGGGCTGGGAAACTAAGGTTGTTTTTGATGATTCTATTCTTCAGGATCGGCAGACAAACATCAACGAGGGAATCCTGTTGATAGGTAACGGCCTTATGAGCAAAAAGCGCTTTATGGTGGAAAAGCTGGGATATACTGAGGAAGAGGCTGTGCAGGAACTGGTTGAAATCGAAAAGGAGTCCTCTATATCTGCGGATATGGTCGATATGGCAGAGCAGGCCGGGCAGGAATCCAATGCCATAAATCCAAATGAGGAACCGGAAGCCAAGGAAGAGGACGAGGAAGCGGCGGAAGATGAATCCTAATAGGGGGTGTGTAAATGGCCAGATTAACCCCTAATGAGATTCTAAAGCTTTCGGAGCCGGTTGAGCAGGTTTACAGCAATATTGTGGACGCGCTTTTGATTAATATGGGGAAGCATTTCAATTCCGGCCACACGCTTTCCACAGAACAGTGGGAAATCCGAAAGCTTGCCGAGCTGGGGCAGCTCAATAAAGAGAGCGTTGAGATTATCGCTTCCCTTACCGGGCAAAATAAAGAACTGATCACTGCCGCCTTAGAAAACGCCGTATACATGGCGACAAAAGACATAGAGCCGGAGTTAAAAAAAGCTGTAAAAAAAGGCGCTATACAAAACGCCGCTGCGGATAACGTGATAGCCAGTCAAAGCATTGTACAAGCCCTAAACGCCTATGAGCAGCAGGCAATGGATAAGCTGAACCTTGTCAATACCACTATGCTGGAAAGCACACTCGCTCAATACCGAAAGGTAATCGCAAACACGGTCAATATCGACCGCCAGATGAAAGCGACGCAGGAAGTTTTGAACACCGCCGCCGGAAAAGTGATAGCGGGGACAGAAAGCCGACAGCAGGCTTTAAGACAGGCGCTGTCACAAATACATAAAGAGGGCGTCACCGGATTTTACGACCGCACCGGGCGGAAATGGTCGCCGGAAGCTTATGTTAATATGGATATTCGCACCACAGTACACAACACGGCTATTGAAGCCGTTAAAACCAGACAGGAGGACTATGGGGTCGATATCTTCCGGGTATCAAGGCACTCCGGCGCCCGTCCGCTGTGCTATCCGTATCAGGGCCGTTATTTTTCATGGAACAACAAAAGTGGAACCTTCACGGACGGCGAGGGAAAACGCCACCGCTACTCCCCTATTTCTTCTACAAGCTATGGAAAACCGGCCGGATTGTTCGGAATCAACTGCGGGCATCACCCGATCACCATGATTCCGGGTGTATCCATTCCGCGCGACAGGCCGGAACAGGACAAGGAAGAAAATGACAAGGTATATGCGGAATCCCAGGAGCAGCGCAGACTGGAAAGAGAAATACGTTATTCCAAGCAAAAAGCCGCCATGATGGAAGCAGCCGGAGACAAAGAAGGCTTTGAAAAAGAAGCCGTGAAAATTAGGGAAAAACAGGCTGATTACAATGCATTTTGCAAAAAGACAGGACGCACAAAAAGGCTTGATCGGACACAGGTTTTTGACTATAATAAATCTGTATCTGCTAAGGCCGTTGCAGCGGCCAAACGAAGAGAAAAGCTTGAAACATCTCTACGCAGTAATCCTGTAAAATTGCCGGACGGAACCTTTTCTAAAATTACCGAAGGGACAAAAATTTCTGACATTGAAACTTTTGCAGGAAAAGGCTCTAAAACCGATCTTAGAGTAAAGAACTTCTTGGTTCAAAATTATGGTGGTTCTGCGGAAAACTGGCAGCACTCAAAAGGAAGAGGTTATATAGACACCGCAGACGGTCCTAAAAAAGCTGTTATTCACTGGTTTTATGAGGAAAATGTAGGTGCAAAAGAAATATTTGTGAAAGGCTGGTCGAAAAAATGAAAGTAAAATATAACGGTGATTATTACAAAGTCAGATTGCACAAAGGAAATGTTTACGATGTTATATCTGTTGAAAATGGTTGGTATGAAATCATAGGAGAAGATGGAGATCAAGGTTTTTTTCCGCCAGATGATTTTGAAATAGTTGAGTAGCCGCCCTGGAAATGAAAGGGTGGCTTTTTTATACCTATTTTAAGTTGAAAGAGGTGATCATATGGCAGAATGTAACCATGACTTTATCGGAACCGCTCAGCATATCAAATGCAGGCGCTGCGGCCTTGTTTTGAGCGCTGAGCAATACAAGGAATATAAGAACCCTCAGATTAAAAAAACGGCTGGAAAACCCCGTCAGAGAAAGAAGGTGGAATAATGAATGAATTTCAGCGTCTCATAGCTTATCTGAAAATCCTGTATCATAACCTTACCACACTGCACAGGAACCTGGTAAAAGACGGCGCTTGGTTCGCTAACCACAAGCAGATCGGGAAATGGTATGAGGAGGTTTCTGACCAAATCGATGATCTCGTGGAAACCGGAATCGCTTTAGGCTATTTGGAACCGGGTATTAAAGAATCCGTCCTGGAGTTTTCCAACGACTGCTTGGCGGTTCAGCCGAGAGGCCCGGAAGAAAGCTTTCGGTTGATTCTCGGGTACTTCCGAAGCGTGGCCGGCATGATGCAGGCAGCAGAAGCGGAGGTTCCCGCCTCTGTAGCCAACAAACTCCAAGAATATGAGTATGAGTGGAACAAAGAAGCCAACTTTAAATTAGCCGCAGCAATTGGCGAACACGCGCACGGCGGCAATGTGGAGTATGACGATGATTAAAAATCTGATTGATCTGGACACCTCTCAGTATGGCTATCAAACCACGATCCGCATTAACGGTAAAAAAATAGGCGATGGCATTTGTGGGATCAGAATAGAAATCACCAGCATGGAAATGCCGAAAATAGCCTTTGATTATGGTTCAGGATATATCGATTGGTCAGATGTGAACCAAATGGAGTGTGATAGTAATCAAAACACTTGTAATCAGTAGTCAGCCTTATGCTCAATGGTTAGCGGAATCCTTAAGCTTCCTAGAAAACCGTAAAATAGATAAGATAGCGATTGTAGCAATCGACAAAACAAACGGTGAAGTAATTACAGGATATCATGATTGTACATTTGCGGATAAAGCGGTAATGGCGGCCAATATTCAAGCCGATGCAATATACGGAAGTGTATTGGCTAATGCAGATCAAATCGTACAAGAGGCAGAGGATATCGCTAACAGCGGGTATGACCAAAACCAACTATAAAAACAGCGTCTTGCAGTTATTGCGGGGCGCTATTTTTATACCCATTTCGCCCCCGTAGCACGGCGTTAAACTGCGGTGCAATCCGCCTGTCGTTCTTAGGCGTTAAAGAAAGGAATGTATTTTATGGCGTTTACAAGAAGATCACTGGGAGCTCTTGGCCTCAGTGAAGAACAGGTTGATAAAGTTATGGCGTTGCACGGTACCAGCATGTCGGACTTTATCCCGAAATCAGAAGTACAGGAGAAAATTGACCAGGCACTGGCAGACGCTCAAAAAAACGCTCTGCAAAATGTGAAGATCAAAGAAACCGACGAATATAAGACCGTTGCGGAGGAGCGCGATATGCTCCGCGCTTTAGGCGGTGATGATTTTTCGTCGGTGAAACCAAAATTCCGTGAAACTGTATATAAAATGCTCGAACGCGGGGAAAACGCTCCCGCAATCGCCGAGCAGTTAAAAACAGTCGCGGAAAAATACGAAGAATATTTTAACCCAACAGAACCTGCGCCGCCCTCTTCCCCGCAATTCGGAGCGGAGGTCAAAGGACAGATGCCGAGCGGAAAGACCGGATCAACCTTTGAGGACATCTGGCGGCCAGGACGTTAAAGAAAGGAAGATAATCTATGGCATTTACTCAGCTTGAATTAAACTATGCAACCGAATACTCTAAGGCAATGGCAAATATGTACCCTTATTGGTCTTATTTTTCTGATTTGTACGGCAGCCCGAACAGCGCTACCTATAAGCCGATCAGCGGAAAGGCTGTGGCTGTTCAAAGCATGACCACCAGCGGCGCAAGAGCGGTAAACCGCGATCAGATCACCGGAACTTTTAACCGAAATTTCAACACCTCCGAACAGATTCTTACTATGAGAATGGATCGGGAATGGGACACCCTGGCTGATCCTATGGATATTCAAGAGGATCCGATTGTCAACATCGCCAATATTACCAAGACGTTCAACGAGTTCCAGAAGGTGCCGGAAATGGACGCTTATGCGGCTTCCGCGCTGGCTCAGGCGGCGAGCGGCTTCGGAGGCGTTGATGCTACGGCTCTAACCGCTGATAATATTCTGGAAACCTGGGATACCTACCTGGCGTATATGGTGAATCAGCGCGTACCTCGTGACCGTATCCGCGCCAAAATGACACCCGATACCTATAAGCTTCTGAAAGAGGCTGCCGGCATCACTCGTTTTGTGGAGGCTGATACTGGTATTCGCAACATTGACCGAAATGTTGGTAAGCTTGACGGCGTTGTCATTATGGAGGTCCCCAAAGATATCATGATGAGCGCTTACGATTTTACCGAGGGCTGGGCCTCTGCCACAGGGGCGAAGCAAATCAATCTATTGATGTTCGACCCCATTGCAATCGCCGCACCTGTTGTCTATGAAACCTCCATGATGTCCGCGCCTACCGCGCAGAGCAAAGGAAAATGGCTCTATTACGAGCGTTACTACTACGATGTGTTTGCCCTGAACCAGAGGCTTCCCGGCATCTTTGTAAATATGGCTTCCAACCCGGCTTTAGGCACCCTGAATATTACCACTTCCGCAGGCGCCGACAGTACTCATACCATCATCAATGGATTGGCTCCGGCTCCGTACGGCATGAAATATGTTGCTAAAACCAATAAAGACGGAGCGGTAAGCGTGACTTATGGTCAGGCACTTACAGACTGGACCGATGTTACTAACGGAGCGAGCTTTACCACAAAATCCGGCGATACTGTAACCGTTGCGCTGGTTAATACGACCAAGGGAAATATCGCCACTGCCACCGGCTCCGCGCTGGCTGTCGTAGGCTCCTAATCAAGAGGTGGGCTTATGGCGTACATCACATATCAGCAGTATCTTGATCTTTATGGTATATGCCCGATTTCTGAAGAGGAGTTTCCTGTGTACGCCGGACTTGCGTCTGATATGATCGACAGTATTACGCGATATAGAATTGTTGAGGGCGGGGGAATCTCCGCCCTCCCGTCTATACTTCAAACGCTGGTTCAAAAGGCTGCCGCAGCACAAGTGCTATACTTCACACAAATCGGACTGGAAACCGTGCTGACAGGCCAGGCCTGCCAGTCTTTTACGGTGGGAAAGGTTTCAGTATCGGGCGGCGCATTGTCCAGTACAACCACAAAGCCCGGCGCTCTGATGGTCAGCCCTTTCGCGCTTTCCTTGCTTGAACAAACTCCGTTGATGGAAAGAGGTGTGTATGTATGCTCAGACCGATTCCTCAATCCCTTTTGGGGGATTTAGCAATTATTAAGGTTTGCACGGGAATGGACGCTTGGCAAAAGCCCGTGTGGCAGGACTATGAGGTCTCCCGTGTGCATCTTCAAAACACCAACGAAGTGAAAAAGACAAAGGAAAACACCGAGGTCGTGCTGCGCTCTACGCTGTTCATTGACGCCAGGCTTTCAAGGCCCGTCCTGGATTATGATTCTCTGGCGGAACATTCCCAAAAGGCCGGAAAGCCTCTCCGGTGCGAAGTGTTTAACTCGCAGGGTCAGAAATACGGCGAATATGAAGTGCTGACGGTTGATCCGGTTCCCGATGTTCCCGCAACCCGTATTCACCACATAGAATTGGGGTTGGTGTAATGAACGTTAAAATTACGCGAAACATGGCCGCCATTCAGGCAAAAATTAAGGCGGGAAATTCTATGATGATCCCGGCAGTAACAGAAGCTGTTATTGAATACGGAAATGTTTTTGTTCCGGAAGATCAAGGCACATTAAAAGACAGCGCCTTGATTGCCAGCAGGCCGCAGGACGGATTAGCTATTTGGGACACTCCTTACGCGAAACGGCGGTATTACACCGGAACCCCGTCAAAGGACAAGAATCAAAATGCCTCACTCCAATGGGTTGAAAAAGGTGTAAACACCTACAAAAAGGAACTGGATCAAGTGG